>ULOG01026740.1_pt1 | contig 30327 bp, 38 predicted proteins | sample 1952401 | NCBI WGS metagenome assembly ULOG01 (sample SAMEA4835598, study PRJEB28245) | human gut metagenome | biome: gut microbiome; material: fecal sample | place: Denmark | collected 2008
TGAGTTGTTGTACAGGGCAGCCGGGATCGCAATGATGGGCTGCTCCGTGATGGTGCCTCCCTGTCCAAGGTATACCTTCGGGGTGGGAGTGTCATACAGGTATACGGGAGGATTTGGCGAATCATACCACATAGATCGCCATATGCTCGCGCCGCTCGGGGTGATGGATATTCGCCCCCACTCCCCGTACCAGTATCGCAATACGCCTTCGATCTGCCCGTATGTAGGTGTGCACGCCGCCATCATGTACCACTTGGAGCGCACCATGTAGTAGTTGTACAGATAGTCGTGCAACACCATGAGCAACGACAGGCAGTAGCGGTATATTATCGTTGTCCAAAACGGCTGCTCCGTGTAGCTGTGGTCGCGCCGCACCGAGTAATTCGGCCGGAGTAACTGCAACACCAGCTTCGGGATGTCAATATATCGGAAACGCATCATATAGCCTCGAATATTGTAATGTTATTGGTGAAATCGTACAGATTGGGGTTGAAGTTGAAATAACCCGGACTCAATACTATCTTGCCATCCTGCGGTGTTGTGATGCTGCCCTCCTGCGAGACCTTGACCTCGGAGAAGTAGGCATCCTTGATGCCGTTCAACCCCGAGAGATAACTTTCTATGTCGTTGATATACAGAGTATTTGTCGTGCGTCGTTGCATCTGCAAGTCATGCAGCCCCGTGTTGATGCTGTTCTTGATGGCATCGAGGTTGTACGACTTGTCGAAGCGGACATACAGCTTGTCGGCCGAAAGGACGGCCGGAGCATTGGATGCGGCCTGTATTTGCGCGCCGACGCCCCAAAAGTTGCGGTAGTAGGCGCTGAACGCATCGAGTTGATCCTGCGTGAGTGAGACCACGTTGTTGTTGGCATCGGCCGTCGCCACGTTGATGTAGTACAAACCCTCCTGATTAGACCCCATCGAAGCCTGCTTTATTATCTGCTTCGTGACATCTATGGTCGCATAGCCCAGCTCTTGCGTCGCTTCGTTCACCACGACTACCTGATCGCCATGCTGATAGGCGTATGCCTTCTCGACATACCATGCCTCACTCGTCACGCGCGCGATCTTTGCGGCTGCGGCTATCGTCTGTTCGCTGCGCAGGATTTCGAGCCGCACAATGTCAAGCACGGTGCCTACCACCTCCGCGATCTTGCGCAGGATGCCCGCGTTGCTGGTGTTCATCGCCGGGATCGTCCGTTGGATGTTATCCCATATGGTATTTATAAGTGACATATCGGTTATTGTTTAATTATTGAGGGGTAGTTGTAATAGTCGAGGTTTGTATTCGGCCACTCCGCGGGCGGCGCCAACAGGGGTTCCAGCACTCCGTTAACGGGCATCTGTTTGTGTGACGACCACCAATAGCCCGCCTTGGTGGGATCATCACTCCGAGGCTGGATGTTCTGTGGCAGATACTCCCGTGTGCAGGATGTCTTCATATCCGCATCTACCACGAACGACGCGGGATCGCCTCCGTTCCACAACATCAACGCCTGCGCTTCTGTCAGAAATGTATTGAAGTTGCGGAAGTGGTAGATTTCGCCCTTCAACAAGATCGGAATATTTTCGGCGTACATGCCAAGGTTGAAGTATCTTTGTTGTATGCCACTACCCAATTTGAACGTCCCCGAAATCTTGATCCCGTTTACAAAGATGTAGCCTAAATTTTCCTGTAAAGTATAGCGGAGTACCACATGATAAGTCGTGTTTGGCTCGCAGGGATATTTCACTGAGAAATCGTTGGTTGAGAAATTAAATTGGCTGGTAATAATTGTGAGCCTTGGAAGTGCCATATTATCCGACATGTTGAATACGCACTGCTCATCACGGATGTCGTCTCCGGTTTTGAAGTAGCACTCCAGCGTCCCGTTGGCGAGCGAATTTGTGGATATGCGCTGCCCCATGAAGGCGCCATTGGCGGTATAGACGCCCTTGAAGTCGTTAGTGGGTTTGTAGATCGGCTCGCGACCTATCTTGGGATTATCATTGACCACCAGGTCATAACCCCCGGCAGACTTGCGAAGGAGCGGCGGAGTAGAGATGTCGGGCGGCATCTGCTTGGCGCTATCGAGCCACATGGCGGGCTTCGAGCTGTCCTCATCAGAGGGTATGAGGTTCTGAGGTATGTACTCAGCTACACAGGACAGCTTCAAGGCCGGAGGCACAATATAGTCCTGCGGGCGCACTCCGTTTTGGAGTGCCGTCATTTCCTCCTCTGTGAGTGCGCGGTCGAACCAGCGGGCGCATATCACCTCCCCCATAAAATCAACCGCCGGACGATTATTACCACCATATCCACCAAGATATAGATATGAATTATAATTAACCCAATTTTTATTTTTGGAATTTAACAGATTGTTGTTGATATATACATAGGCCTTGGCTCCGTCGTTAATGAATACGACACTGTATAAATAGTCCCAAAAAACAGGATAGGAATACATAGCCTCCCTATTGTTTAATAATACAAGATTGATTCTGTTATTTGAGGGGTTATTGATGTCGATGCGAGGGAAATTCGATGCCCTCGACGTGTCAAGTATTACCCGAGACGCAGATTCAGGGTTGGGAGTGTATTTGTACTTGGGAGGCGTGCGGAATAAACACTGCACGGTATAGGGGCTGTTGTAGAACGTGTCGCGCAAAAAATTGCCGCTCGTAGACTTCATCGCCCCCATAGCCTCGGGCGCAAGTGCCGATATGAGGGCGCGTCCTCCTTCAGCCGTAGCTTTGAAGAGACGCGAGATTTCCACCTCCACCTCTTCATTCACATCCATCGAGGAGTTGAAGGGAGGCCTCTGCAAGGTTTGTAGGTTGTATGTGTCGATCCCCTCGACGTCGAGAATCTGATTTGTCCTCAGCGCCGGAGTGTAGGATTCCATAAAGTTCTTGGCGGGAGGCTCCTGGCGGTACTGCATGGCCTTCCAGTCCGCGGGCGGGATGTTCGTGGGCGTGTTTTTCTCCAATATCGGGTCTATGCCCGCGAGAGAGCCGGACACGTTGAATGCCGCGTCCTGGATGGTGTCTCCCTGTTTTACTGTGTACGTCTTTGCCATGTCTACTCCTTGTATCGTGCATGTATGTCCGCGGTCACAACTCCCGAGGCTGTCTCCTCAAAGATATTCACGCGGGCAATGAGGGCTCCGTCGTCGTATATTTGCTTTTCAGCCGTGGCCTCAACCTTACCCCACGCCCACTTGGGCAGCAGGGGATAGAAGTCCTCGAATCCGACCCCGAACTGGGGCTTCGTAAGACTTGCCGCCGACTTGGAAAATATCAGCGTGGCGTTCTGCTGGCTGCACAAAGACACCAACTCGACGTCCCCGTTGGATATAACTATGTCGTTGACCTGAAAGTCGAATTTTGCGTCTGTCATTGCGTTATCTTGGTATTTTCGTAGTCTCCTTTATTGAACTGGGAGGGAGCGGTCATAGGGGTGGCCGGAGGCGACGCACCTTGGGCGCCGTGGGTATGCGCATTGAATACTGTGCACATATCCCCTACCTGCGTCACTAAATTGTTGAGCGCCGTGGTGACGCCATCTACCAGCACAAGCCCCCCGTTCTCCCCGCCATCCATTTCAATTTTATCGGCAGTGAAAGATATTTTATTTTTTTCAATCCGCCAAGAAGAGGTGCCGCGGATTATTTCCACGGCGTCCTTATCGAAAGAAATAGTGCTTTCGCCCTCCTCTTCGGTGCCCGCGACGTTCGATACGACCATCTTGTCGATCTTCGTGGCTTTTATGAGCACCGGAACCTCGGAGTAACCCTCTATGAACCCCAGCACCACAAGGGAATTCACGGAGGGTATAATATAGAGGCTGTTGCCCCCGTTTGGAAAAATGTTTAGACTTATGTCGCTGAATATCCTATCATTATCCACAACAGCCTCTAAGGTTTTGGCATCCTCGTCTATGGCCGACACGGTGGCTATGACGAGCGATACCCTCTTCCCGTCATTCATCTTTGTTCCGAATTCAGCTCCCAAACGGGCGCATTCGTCGTCGAAAGTGCCGGATGTTTTCATAATATAAACATTTCGTTGGTTACTGTCAGGGTTTGGATGAACCCGTCGGAAGTGTCGCAGCTCAAATTCCTGCCTATCACGTAGTAGTTTCCCGTAAGCTCCGGGAGCATGGTGTCCGTGTACTCCACAAAGTCGAACATATTAACCTGCGGATAGAGCACGGTTTTTATAGTTCCCTTGTTGCGCGTTCCTTTCAGCCGAGCCATTATGTTCTTGGCCGTCTGTTCGGTCAGCGATACCGTATTGGCCGGGACAAAATATCGGTGCGCCTCGCCTTGGGAATCGCCGTATTCGTAGGTGTACTTTGTACCGTCGGCCATGAGGGCATTTACCACCACTTTGTAGTTCTCGAACAGCCCGTCGGTAGGCACTATGTCGCGGCCGATGACATTGGTGTTCGTGGCCAGTGTCACCGTGCGCTTGAATTTGTCCCTCACGCCAATACCGAAATACACCTTCCCCTGGGTGTTCACAGTGCCGTACAGCGTAAACATATTCATGAGCTTCGACAGGGCCTCGAACGGCGATATGAGCTTGAAGGTCTGCAAAGCGAACTCCACATCCGCACTATCCGATGAATCGAACGACAGAGCCGGGAAGTCCGCCGGGTTGTCGAACCCCTGTGCCTTGCGGTAGTCCTCGAATGCCTTGTTAGAGATGGGGCATAGATAGTCCACCATGTCCTTTAGCTTCGTGCGCGACACCCAGTCCCGATTTATAGTGCCGAACCGCAGGATGAAAGAGTAGTCCTCGCATACGATCTTCGACGGGAATCCCCCGATGACCTGCCGGATGAAGCCGCTGAAAATGCGCAGCCTCTCGAACTGCTGCCCCAACTGAGCATTGTTGTAGAACCAGCCGTCGATGTCTATGCGGGCGCCGGGCTTGATGTTTATGCCCTCCAAGGCCGCCCTTATGCGCTGTGCCGGAGGCAATCCCTGCCGGAACCCGATGGCATACACCGGGAGGGTCATGGTGCAGCTTCCCGAGAGGGAATCCCGCTCCTCGGTAATGTCTACTGAGGCGAATCGGCCGATGCTCTTCCCCTCGATAAACACCTCGTTTCCTACTCTGAACAAATTACCTTTCATCACCTACCGCCCCCCCCCGCGGGATTGGTCGTATTTACCGTCTCCTGCGTAAATACGATGGCATTTTCATCCATGTTTATTTGGTGGAGCGTCATGCTGACGTCCACGATGGTAGACCCCGGATTGGGGGTATATTTGAACCTCTTCATGTATACCCACTCCAGTCCGAGGTCGTTGTTGAGGACTTTGTTCTCGATCTTGAAAACATCCTGCCCCTGCCACAAACTCCGAAGAGCCACGCCGAGGTCGGCGATAGCCATGGCCGCGGGATCGGTGTTGTCGAGCCCTTGGTCGGCATATGCCTCATAGGACAAGGCGTCGAGCATGGAAAGGTTCGAGGCCGAGGCGTCCGTGTCGACGCGCGACAAGTTGCGTTCAATGCGCAGACGCACGGTTACGACCATCGGTTTGTAGTTGAGAACCTGGAGGATTTCTGCCCCGTCGACGAGCTGGGAGGTAGAATCGTTCTTTTCCCCTTCCACTTCGTAGGTGAGATTGATAGGGAGGAAATAATCCCCGCAGCGGAATACGTAATCTCGCTGTACGTCCTGGCGATCTACCGATTGTATGGCCGTTTTGTAGTCGCCGGACTGCTTTAGGGCGTCCGCCATCCCGGTATACTGAGGATCGGAGGTCTTGGCCTTGCCGCGGAACTGAACGATCTGACGCCAGAATCCTACCTCCGCCAGGGTTATTTTCAACCCCGCCTGATATGCTTTTTCTACGGCGCTTATGCCATCCGTCACGGCCTTGTACGCCGGGATTTGTCCCAAGGACGGGAGGTCGCTCGGAGTGTCGTTGGGGGTTGTGTTTGCGGTATATTGATCTTTAGCCATTGAGCGTGCGTGTTGAGTTGTTGAAGGCTATTTGCAGTCCTCGAATTGTCACCTCTTCGATCTGTTTGGATATGGTCTGCATGATGCTTTCAGGCGTGGCATTGGTGTTTATTTGGGTCGGCATCTGCACAATTGGTGCATTGAAGTTGATAATGAGCGACTTCGATCCCTTTGTCAAATCTTCTATCTTCTTGGTGTCCTTCCCGCTGGCGCCGCCGCCTTCGCCGTAAATCTTCGTCACCCGGTTGAAATTCTCGTTGACTTCCCGGTCGTTGAGCGCAGGATTGGTACGGAAGGTTACAGGTTGAGTGGATAGTTCTCCTTTGGTTACAGTGGTAACGTCTCTCGAATTACCTGTTTTTAGGAAATTAAAGAGACTGAATCCATTGTTTGCTTCGTACGGGGTGTAATTATACTTAAGCAATCCCGTAGCATACTGGGGCTGCCCGTTTTCGGCAGGAAGATGCCCCGGATACTCTTCCAGTCCTTCCCGCACCTTGGGCGTAAAGGTAGTGGTGAAGTTTTTAAGCAGGATGTCGCGCGCGTCTTTCAGATTCGCGGCGCGGTTCTCCTCGGTGCCTTCGTCCAAACCCCACGCCTTGCGGGCAGCCGGAGTAGAAAGGTATTCCTCGACATACCTCTTTCCCAGCTCCTCGGACAGATATGTCGCGGCTTTGCGTCTCTCCGTGTATTCCGACTGCTTGGCCGATTTCTCGTATCTCAAGTCCCAGCGGCTCTTGTCGCCCCAGCTCCACGGATTGAAGAGACCGATGATGTCGGAGAGGTTGAGAATCCAGTCCGACAGGGTGGTAAGTGCGCTTACGGCATCCTCGACGCCATCCACGAATTCATCGAAGATATGGTAGAGCATATTGGGATCGAACGAGTTGTACCATACGTCCAGGCGCGCTGATATGCGGTCGAACATATTCTCTCCAGCCCGGCCGACGCTCTCCCACAGTTTGTCCATCCCCGCGAGGTTGATCCAAAAATTCTCCTTGGCGAGGGCGATCTGTCCGCGCGCCGCGGCGGCCGACGGGGGTTGGAGCTCCGTATCGAGCCTGTGCAGGGCGCGCAGCATGTTGGCGCGATCCTGGAGGTAGTTGTAGGGGCTCGTCCCTGTCACGCCGCGCCTTTGCATGGCCTCGTTGGCGTATCTGTTGAGGATAGGGGCGGCGTGGATCAACTCTCGCACGTCTCGCATGTTGGGCTTGTCGGCAGCCAACAACTGCTGCATGTTCAGACCCACGATGTCATAGGGTCGGCCACCGATCTGGGCGACTTTACCCACCTGCCGCGCGATCTGCGTGGCTATGGCCGTGCCGATCTGCGTGCCTCCGATTTCGAAGCCCGACACGGTGTTTATCATGGAGAGCATGCCTGCGCGAGAATAGCCGTATTCGGCCGCCATGCGCGTGGCGTCAGACAGCGCCGAGGTGTAGCCCGATCCCAACCCTCTGCGTGCCATATCCATCTGCATGCGGTTGGATATGGCGTCCGTCATGGACGAGCTGTTCAAGGTTTTGGACAGCACGGCATACAGCCCTCCGCCGATGAGCTTAGGAAGAGCGTACGCCGCGGCTCCAGTACCGAGAACGCCCGCACCCATCAGGAGTGCGGGGTTGCTCTTTATCACTGCGGCGGCGGAATCGAACACCGCCCCGACCAAGTTCCCGGCGTTTCGCATCCACCCGCTCGGGGTGAAGGAATTGCGCACGAACTGTTCGCGGAAGCGCCGGATGGAACCGAACGCCCGGTTGGCATCGGACATGAAATCCTCGCGCGTATGTCGGTTGCCGAATCGGCGCGACACGTCATACATGGAGGACATGCGCTCGTGCCATCCGTGCCGCAGGTTCGGATAGTTGGCCACACCACCTCCGCCTCCGCCTCGGCCATTCCGGGACATGCGGTTGGTCTTGCGCTCCAGTTGGTCACTCAGTGCGTTGGCACGAGTAAGACGTTCGATGACGTCTCCCCCAAGGTTGAGGCGTATGGTGTATGTTGCCATTATTTTTTAGATTTAAAGGGCGCCATGTCTATGATGTCGACAAGGTGAAGCGCAAGTGTATATAACTTGTCTATATCATTGATGCTGAGCCTTTTCTCCATGTCAGAGTAAGGCTCATGAAAGTATCTGGAGACGACAGCCTTCTTGATAAGCAGAGGGTCGTCCTTCGCATACTCCTCTATTTTTTGCCGGATGGATTCTTCGGGAGTGCCTTCAAGAACTCCCAAGTCCCGAAAAAACGGCGGAAGTCCTCGCTGACAGGTTCCGACTGAAAGATTTCCACGCAGGCGAGAGCATCGCCGAGCAAATCTTCGCGCACCTTGTCGTCGACGCAGCAGGCTTTGATGAAGTCCATGGCCAGGCCAATCACTCCCTTTTGCTCCGATTCCTCGCGCGACAGGATCGACATGGATAGCTTCGAGTGCTCGATGTTGCGGCGCTGTAAACGCCAAAGGGCGATATTTTGGTTCTTTTTCTCCTCCTCGATCATATGACCGTCTTTGTTGAAGGAGGGAACGAAATACGATGCCGTGACGGTATATTGGAGGTCAAGGCGCTTCGTTTCTTGTATTTGCGACATAATTTTTGGTTTTTAAAGACGGGCGGGTCTTGGGGTACCCGCCCGTCCTGGTTTACAAAATAGTTTGGATGGGTGCGACCGAGCGCTGTATGGCACGGGCACGGATGTTGATGGACGAAAGCGTCTCAACGTCGTTTCGGTTCGTGTCCGAGCTCGACTGTTCGCACCTACACCCTAAAAGGGATTCCGAGACGGTCTTTGGTGTCGCGCTATTACGCAGCGCCATGGTTTTCGTCAGTGTGAAGGGTGGCAGTTGGAGCATGGACGCATACGGGGTCTGGCCAGCCGGAAGAGCGCCGTTGATCGCATCGAGGATGGTATGCTGCTCTCCGGTCTGGTGCGACAGCGTAGCCGCATACTGAGAGTTGAGTGGTATCAAGTCGATAGGATCGGCTTCCCCGATAGCGAATATGTCCTGCACCGTCTGAGAGTACTGCAAGTTGAGCGAAGTACTCGTACCTATCTTAATTGCTGGAAGGCCCTCGAAAGTGATGTAGATTTGGACATCCTTTGAGGATACTACATAAGGATTAGGCATGGCGTTTAGTTTAACGTAGTTACAAAGAAAGTTTCGATATATGCCTCGCGGAGCGGGCTAAGGGGAAGTACCTCCACGGTAATCTGGATAGCCTTGGACATATTGTAGTTGCCGTCTTTGGCGACGAAATCTACATTGATGGCCTGTGCTTCTCCGCGGTTGATACGGGGTGTCAGTTCTGTTTCGTCGAGCTGAGCCAGCGTTCCGGACTTGAATCCCGAGTCGATCGCTCCGGTGGAAGCATCCGTAGGGATGTTCTCCTGGAGCAACTTGACAAAGAATCTCTCCACGCTGTCACACACGGCATTACCCACGCGGACAAACGAAATTTCCGAAAGAGCCATCTCCGGATCGTTGCATGTGGCGCCGTCGTTGTAGTATACGCCCGCCAGTTGCGGACGCACGCGGGTGAAGAGGTATTGGTTCTTACCCAGGAGGTTGCACTTCGCAGGCATAAGCCGCGATACGGGAGTGTTGACCTCTTGCGGGTCGGCGCTGGCCGTTACATCCACAAAATAGTCGATGTCGCCTGCTGGCCCGGCAGTGGTCACCGCACCGGGAGACGTCGCCAGCGACAGGCTCGACAGCATGCCGAGAGTTCGGCCTACGGATGCCGACATGCCGGGCGTCGAAGTTGTAACCTGATAGGCCACACGGGGTGCGTTGAGCCCTCCGAGATTCTCCAGCTTACTCAGGTCGGTGGTGAGGATAGTCTTGCCTGTCGGAACGCAAACAACGCCGTCGAAGATGCCGACCATGCGGATCGACTGCTGGAACAGGTTGTTGAGTACGGTTTGCAGGTTGCCAATGAGGGTCTTGTGGGTAGCCGGGAGTTTCCCCTCGGTCGTCCCTGAGAAATCCTGGAACGTGGGAAGCGGCGATGCGAAGGATATCATGCGCGGACGCAGGTCGAAGTTCGACGCCGTGGTACCGCTGATGATGGATTCCAGCTTGGCCGAAATAAATGTCTCGTATTCGGCCTGAGCATACCCCACGACCCACACGCGAGAGCCGCTACCTGCCTTGGCGTAATACTCCTCCACCTGGAACAGGAGCATGGCTCCGGTTCCCGAGGTCACACCCATCGCCGTAAGGTCGGCAACGGAGGTAATGAGGTAGGCGGTATCGAGCGCGAAGGCCGCACCTCCGGTTCCCGAGGAGGCCATTGCCGGGGCGACGATCATGCCAATACCATCGCTGGGTGTGGTGTTGCCCAGCCTGGTGTCGCCTAAAGTTGTATAAATATCTACTACTGCCATATTTGCGTAGGTTTTGTTATTTTGCGAGTTCTGCACCGACTGCGGCCTTCTGCTCGTCGGAAAGGGCGTTGTACGCCTCCAGGGTCTTGGAGTACCCGGCGCTGTGGTGCAGCTTCGGGTTCACGGTTTCCCGGATAGCATCCCGAACCTTGGCATACTCCACACCTTCGATAAACGCCTCTGTTGCCGCTTCCTCCTCCTGTTTCTCAGGAACGGGGGTCTTGCCTTCGAGCAGGGCTTCTGCCTCGGCATCGGACATGACGGGCTTGTTGCGTTCCTTCTCGGCCTCTGCCAGGGAGTTCTTGGCTGCCTGACGGCGTGCCCGGAACTGGTTTTCGAGCATCTCCTCGAACTCCGCGGTGTCCTTGGGCGGATTGGATTTGTCGACGCGGGCATAGCGGAGCTCCTGGACGAGTTCTCCGTTCAGGTGCGCCAGCTTCTCGCGGGACTGGCAGCGCGTCTGCGCCTGCGATTCGTTGACGTAGATGTTGCCGTCCTCAGTGACGTACAGGGTGCCGTAGATTTGGAGCTGCTTTACGAGCTCGATGAAAAACTTGCGGGTGAATGTTGCGATCTGAATCATAATTTAAAGGGGGAATTAAATTGTTGATATTGAGTTTTTTTTGGAATACCAGCCCGACATGTTGTCGGGCTGGTTTTTCCTGTGTGTGTTGCGTTACGCTCCGGCGGCTGCCGTCGGGCGATACAGAACGATGCCTGCTGCGCTGCTTCGGAGAGTTCCGGCACCCGTCGAAATATCCATCGACACTTTCCAACCGTAATTGTTGGGATCGGACACCATATGGATGTTCGTGTTGCCGATTGCCACAACGACCTCCTCGGGGATAAAGCCGAGGCCGATGTCGTAAACCGTTGCGGCCAGCACGGGCTTCACATGAGTGGTGTCAATAGCTCCGGTTTTGAAGGTGACAGGCTTGTCGAAATAAGCCTCCGCATCCACGACCGTAGACGTTGCAGTGTTGTAGGCAGCGATGACCGAGCGAGCCATGACGTCGAATCCCGAGTAAGTGAAGCCTTCGGGACGGGCGTTCGACAACTGCTGCGTCAGAATGCTCTGAACCTTGTCGGTCTGCGCCAGCGACGTGTAGTAGGGCTCTGCGAACACAGCCACACCGTTCCCGCGGCGGAAGTTGAGGTTGCGGGCGATGAAGCGACCCTGTGCGGCGAGCAGGTCATTGAGGGTCATGCCGAGCAGCTTGCCAGTGGCGGCCGGGTTGATCGGGAAGCGATTTGCCGAATCGAACTCTGCGCCGGACATGGTAAGGTGATTAGCTGCGGGAACTGCCTCGGCGATGGTCTGGAGCCAGTAGTTGTGGATGCACATGGACATTTTGGCCATGGCGTCCAACTGACCCGTTGCGCGGTCGTTGTAGGCCAGGACGTCGGAGTTCGCGGGCTGCCATACAATAGGCTGCATGGAGAACACTTTGCGCTCCAGTCCTCGCGGCAGGTCGTCGTAGAGGTAGTTGGGCGCATTCAGCGGCGCGCGATCTCCGAAGTAGATGTCCGGGTTGACGGCGCTCTCCACCCAGATGATGCCTTCCTTGTCGCGCACCGACAGGCGGCGCACACGGTCAGCCCACGTGTTAGGCGGGAAGAGCTGGCGAACGAACAGCGAGAGCCACGAAATCTTTGCCAGGTCGGCATTCTGCACGAACTGACCCGACTTGTCGCCCGAGGCGAGACCCTGGATCGTATCGACGACACTCTCACGGCGTCCGTCGTTGACCTGGAAGGTCATGTTCTGCACGGTGGCCATGAAATAGGGGTCGCAGAGCATGGATGCGGACAACTCCTGAATTGATTCTCGAACGTCGGCGTCCTGTGCGGCCGACAAGCTCACCTCGGCAACGCCGTCGGCAGTGCCCGAGGAGGCGGACAGACCCATGATTGCCTGAATCTTCGGCATATTTTCAGGGTCGTCGATGTACTTGAAAAAGGGTTTTACCATTGTCTTGGTTTTTGTGATTGTTTTGTCGTTGAATACTCGCGCATCCTCCGCAGCGGAGAGCGCCGTGGGTTTGGCTGCCTCGGCTTTGGTTTCCTTGGCGTCGTCTGTGATTGCGGCAAGGGCTTCGGTAACGGCCTCTGCGGCCAGGGCGCTCGCCCTCTCTTCGCGGGCTTCGCGGCGGTCTTTGTCGGCCTCCTTCTTGTCCTTTTCGGCCATCTTGTCGTCGCGCTCGGCGTCCTTTTCGCGCCGTTTTGCTTCGGCATCATCGCCCTTTTCGCGTTCATAGCGCGCAGCGCGGCGATCCTCGCGGGCATCACGCTGATCCTGCCCGGCATCCGCGTCGTCCTGGTTGGCGTCGCGGTCTATTTCATCCGCGCGGCGGAGCCTCTTTCGGGGTGCCAGTCCGATAAGTTCCAGGAATTTAGACATGGCGCTCAGCGACACGCGGTCGTCGAAAGCCTGCTCCGTCCCGGTTTCGGGGACTTTTTTCTCTTCCTCGTTTTTCATCTTGTTCTCAAATTGGTTTATGATGTCTGTTTGGTATGCCGACAGGCTCTCGATCTGTTCGATCTCTATGCTGTCCGGCACGAATGATACTGCCGACAACCCAACGTTATCCTCTCCCCGTATCGCCACTGCATCGGGATTGGACGGTATGTTGACAAGGGAAATCTCCCACACCTCGAAAAATGTAGTGTATTTCCTGCCATTGCGCTCGACGATCCGCGCCCTACCGAATATAGATACTCCGTTGAGTATTCCGGCTTCGTAATCTCTTTTTGCGGCCTGTGCGAGTTCGGAGGAGCCGAACACCAGCTTTCCGATCCACCTGCCGTTTTCCAAATGAATATCTTCGACGCGCCCGATGGGCTGGCCGAAATGTTCTCCCGTATCTTTGTTGCGCAGCAGGATCGGATTTTTGAGGTACCTGCTCCAGTCGATGCTGGAGTTGAGCACCACGAAACCCTTACTGTTGAGCGCCTCGTTCGAGAGTATTTGATATGTCGCTTTTGCCATGTCAGATTTATGAATTAGTGCTCCTTACTGTATCGCACAGACACTTCATCTCTATCGCATCACATAGGAACGAATCCTGTTCGTAGGTGCTGTTGTCGACGAAGTTAGCCATGTATATGAGCCGCGTGTTATGCACGGGGAGATTTGCCATATCGCGCTCCATAGCTATCGTTTGATAGGTCTCGGTTTCCTTGTAAAGGAGCGTAAAGCCGTATTTCTGCCTCAGCTCGGTAAAAAAGTCCAGCGGCACCCATTCGCCCTCCGAGTTCTTTATCACTCCCCGCGAACACGCGGCCATATAGAGCATGACCTTGTATGCAAGGTTCATCTGATCGTACTGGTGGTCATCGTCTGGCGACGCAGCCTGATTGTCGAACGGCGTTATCACCGACAACTGCACGATGTACTGGTTGTAGATCATTCCTCCGATGAACTCCCCGGTGTCACGCTCGGTTCCCTTCACGCTTACGGCTATGGCCGGGAGGTCGGTGTTCACCGTCCCCTCTCCGTTGTCATTTGCGAGGACTATACTGACATTATTTTCGTCCACGAGCTCCGAAGCCCGCAGTGCCGTAACTATTGTTTTGCAAATTTCACCGATCATAATTTCAGTATAGGACGTTACGAATGTAGTGCAAAGGAAAATATTTCGCAAATAAAATTTTTTCTACACCAGTTTTGCGATCTCTCGGGAGTATAGCCGGAGCGCATTGAGTTCGGTTCTTCGGCCAACACCCATAAAGGGTCGGGCGACGGGATTGGTGCCGAGCCGCACGGGCGTCGAGGACGAGGGTCGCGTGCGGAAAGGGTTGCCTCCGGTGCGGGCGCCCTTCCCCGTGTTTTGCAGTTCCGCATAGGGCGCCGCGGCGCGCAGCCCGGCAAAACCTCTCCCATAGAAGGGTGTGATGCTCCGGGCGAGACGGCCTCTGTGGCGCAGCTTCGGATAGCGGAGGTATGATTCGAGGTTTTCGAACCTCTTTGTTTTCAGGTTCTTTCCCCATCTGTCCGCCCATTTCCGGGGCGTGCCGTCGTTGCCATACTCCTCGCGCTCGAAGTTGAGGCGCGTTTCCCCGGCCATGCTTTCGGCCACCTTAGCCGGAATTTGGGTTTTGATGTTGTAGATGGCGGTGCTAATCTTTCTCCTTAGGTCTGCTATCGTTGCCATTGTCGTTTGTTTTCATGGAGGGAGTGAGTGCCGACTTTATTTTCGCCATGATGGATTTGGCCTGCAATTTGACCTCCGTCCAGTTGTTGTTGCGCACGGCAGTGTTTATGTCGGAGGGCTCCATGCCGACCTTACGCATGACCTCGGGGCTGTATGCCATGCCCTGCGAAGCCAGCACGCGGCCTATGCGCTCGAACTTATCCACGCTGATGGTGGTGTCGGGCACCTCCATGAGCTTTACGCCCGACATATCTATGCCGAGCAGGCGGCCGATCTTCTGGATGGCACCTTCGTAGTTGAAAAAGTTCGCAAAGTCGCGCTTGTCGGCGTTGCACAGTGCTTCGTAGAGGGACATATGTATCTGCGCGAGCTGCTCGGAGTTGGTGTTTTTCTCCGTGGCGCCGAGCAGAGTGCCTCCCGTCACCTCCTGCATGATCTCTGCGCGGTAGCTGTCTATGTACTCCTTGAACACGCGGAAGGCATCGGGGTACATTTGGGTTTGGAGGGGCTTGACCTCCACCTGGTAGACGTTCTCCTTGTTGTCGAGGTTCTGCTTGAAGGGAAGCACGGGGGTGTCGAGCGGGTCGAGGTTGTTGGCGATATTCTCGGCCAGCGCTTGTGCCTGCGCGTTCCCGTCGATGAAGCCCACGGTGGTGCGGGGATATGAGTACGTAGCGCTTGTCACCGACCAGTTGTTGTATGCCTCCACAATGCCGATCATGGCGCGGGAAATCTGCTGCATCATTCCCATCTTGAAATCCTGGTCGGTGTCGGGCTGCATGTAGAACATATTGTCGTAATCATCGACGTTGGCCACGGATTCTATGGCGTAGGTCTGCGACCGGATCGCCCTGTTCACCATGTCTATGTTTCGCAGCGGGTAGCTGGTGATGGTGTCTTTTTCGACGTCGATGCCGACAATACGCACGCCATAGAATTTAGAGAGCACGAATTCGCGCTTCATCTTGTTAAACCACCGGGTGCGGGTTATCATCTCCGTGAGGTTATCGTCGATCTCGCCGTCGCGGTAGAACGCGAACACTGCATTCTCGATGGGGTTCAGGCGCTTGTTCATCTGGCTCACCAGGAACGGCGATGACTGAATGCACCACGAATACAGGGTGTCCACCATCGTAAGGTCGGAGTAGTTCACCGCGTTGTCGATGGCATTTCGCCACCAGCTCGGAGTGAACTCGACGAAGTACTGGTTGGGAATGTACCTCGACTTTACATTCGGCGCCCCAATAGGGCGGAAGGGGTTGTAAGGCTGCTGCCTCGGGGTATGAAATTGTGCCATTTATCCGCGCATTTTGTTTTTCGATCCGTTTACTACCGTACCCCACGCATTCGGGGTCTCCTTTATCGGGGCATCATGCAGCGTCGTAGCCCCGTTTTTCATCTCTGTGACCTTCTTTACGACCATCTCGTAGTTGTCGCGCAGGGTCTCGGAGTGCCGTGCCGAGGGGCTCGTGATATTGTAGGCCGTCAGGACGGTCAATATCCACCGCATGATCTTCGACGTACCGTCGTTGGTGTCTCCGGCCAGTATCGAGGCTATGTCGTAAAGCTCCCCGATCTGACTGTACACATACCCCAGAGCGCTGTTGTAAGAAATCTCCACACAATCGGGATACATTTTCTTGAACTGGTCGAGCTGCTGGGGTGAAATCCACTGATAGAGCTCCACCTCGGGGAAGTACATTTTACCGGGTTCCGCGGCCACGATAACCTGCTCCCCGTATTCTATGAGTGAGGCGTACTCTGCGGCCGACTGGAGGGATTCAGCCTCCGAAATACACATCACCGGAGTATTGGAATACGACCTTACTGCTCCGGTTTTGGGGTCTGTGAAGGTCTTTTTAGCTGTCGTCGTGCTGTTGGACACAAAATCTCCTGCGAGATCGAAATAGTGGATGTATAAGTTTTTATCCTCAACGATGGGTAATTTATACACATCTCGTTCTATGGATAAATGGAACGGCGATCCGGGATGCAGTCCGGAAAGAAGAATAGGAATTTGCAAATTAGGCAGCATATCTCCGGTCATCTTGTAAGCTAACCCTGAGTAACGCTCGATCCATGCCTCATTAGACGAACGGCGATAATTTACTTTAAACGGCAGGGGGGTGTCGCCTTTTACAGACACGGAGAGCGTAAAAAGCAGAGACATTGTTTCCGAGCAACTAAGGCCAGTGATCATAAAATGCCCCATTTTCAAATTTATCATATACTTGCCGGGAATAGAAGGCTCTTTTTCCACGTCGAATAACAACGTCGTACCGTTGAAATTATTATAACTGAGCGACGGGACGTCCTTGGGCCCCGTAAAGTAGGGCTCAAATTGTTTAAAAGACACCACGTCGGGGAAATCGTCCGGGATGTTTTCTGAATATAATAATTCGGTGAATTGATCGTCGAAATGAGTTTGAACTGAGGTGTTGGTGCTTAGAAACTCCCATCCCATATTTTTCAGCTCCTCGATGGTATAAATTTTCACATTCTCGGTCATGATATGAAACGTTTTGGTTTTTTTACTATGATGCCGGAGCTTTTGTACGCGGAGCCCACGGTTCCGCCCGCGCGGTTCATGAGCGATACGCCCTTGGCCGCCGCATCTGGTATGTCGTCCTTGCGGTTTGGATCGACCTTGCGCGAAAAGAACAGGAACTGATTCACGGCTTCCTCGCCGCGGTTGGTATCTTTGAGCTTGGCGTTGAATACGAACCTGTCAGACGTGAAGAGGGGATCGAGGATGGATTCGATGACTGTAAACTTGTCGCCCATATTCCGGGTATCCCATTCCAGGGGGCATATCCACCCCGTGTCTGCCTGGAACTGGTCGAATGTGGTCTTGAAGTCCAGGGGTATCTGCTTCTTTTCCATCACGATGCGCGTTATAAGGCGGTTGGGGCTTTCGAGGTACAGCTGCCGAATGTTTTTCATCATCTCCAGGGAGGTGCCCTGCACGGCCAGCACGTCGATGAGCCATATTCGGCCGCGGGCTTTGCCCATGAGCAGCGACGCCTTGAAGTCGCTCTTGCGGCTGTCCTTGGCCGACGGGTCGGTGTAGATAATGAGGTCTATCCACTCCTCGGGCGTCGGGAAGCGCAGATCGGGATTCACGTCGCTCCAGCATATTTTTTTGAAAATCTCCCCTTCGCTCTCGTCGAAGTAGTCGCCCTCCAGGAAGCGCTTGCGCATGAGCGTGGACATGGCCTCCAGGGTCTCGCGGTAGTCGTCGGCGACATTCTCCATGTTGTCGTTAAGTGAGAACTTCACGACCAGGAACTTCGACGTCTGCTCCGGGGGGATCGCCAGTCCCTCGCGGGTCTCGTGCTTGAAAAACCTGACGTATGTCCATCCGGTTTTTCGCGTGGGGTTGAGGGCGAACAGGAGCTTGTTGCGCACAGGTAGTTTCTGCGCCAGTCGTGAGCGGAGGGTGTCTACCGCCCTCTCCTCGACCTCCGATACCTCGTCGATGAAGATATGACCCCATTCCGACGAAAGAATCTTATCGAACTGGCTCTCGTCGTTGGCCGACCCGCGTATGGAGCCGAATTTTATGTAGGCGCCGTTGTAGAACATGAGGTAGTTGTCCTTGCCGTTATACTTTGCGAACGGTGTCCCGTCCTTCATGGTTATCTCCTGCCACTTGGCGTAACCGTTGTGCTTGGCTATCGCGTTGAGCACCGCGGGGAGGGTCTGCTGGAGCATTCCGGTTTGCAGCGACGTGAAGAGGTTGCGGAGCACGAGGCAGTTGGCTTTGTGCGCCACGCACTGCACGATGAGCCAGCACAGAATGACGAAAGTCTTTCCCGAGCGCGAGGCGCCGTAAAAGAGCACTTCCTTCCACTGGCCGTCGTTGAGGCGGTTCCACATGATCCTCTGCTTGCGCGTGAGGTGTATGTTCATGTCGAGGCATCCGGCCTTTCTACTCTTGGTTATCATCATCTTCGTCGAGGTGCATGCGTATGTCGATTTCCGATATGCGGTTTTCGTCTACGTCCGATCCGGAGGATTCCAGTACGGACATGGTGGCCTTTATGAGATTCATGGACTTGGTAAGGCCGTCGATCTTCGACTTGGCGATCTCGATCTTCGCCTTCGATGCGGAGGTGCCGATTATGTATATCTGCTCGCGCATTATGTCGTAGACGCCCATCATCTTCAGTTGCTTCTCCACCTGCTCCGATATAGGCCACTCCCACTCCGCGGGCGTCGCATCCGGCATCTGCGGCACTGCCGTCGAGGTCTTTAAAAAGTCTATTGCGGATTTCCTGTCGTCCATGGAGTTCGGTTTTTACGCCCAAATATAAGAATTTACCACGAAGGGCGTGAATTATGGAAAAAATTAATCAAAAACCTCCGCCCCTGGAGCGGGAGCGGAGGAAAAAATAAACTGCATGAATGCCACAGAAACATTCCGGGAACAAATATAGGGAATTAGTTTCTCAATTCCAAGCGGGCGCGCATATTTTTTTCCTTGCGCAGTGCTTCGAGCTTCACGGCGGCCGATTTGGAGGGGCGCCGATAGGGCTTGAAGCGCCGGATCATGTCGATGCCGTTCTCGGAGAACAGCTCGGAGGCCACGTATATGATCGTGCCGTAGCGCAGTCTGAATTTGAGTTTTCGGTCGGCCTCGCGCCGCAGGGCGCGGTATTCTTCCTGCGTCATGCCTTCCGGACGACGAGTTATGACGGCTTCGGAGCCCGTAGCCACGGAATAGGTTCTACTTTTCATCTTCGGCGGGTTTTTTTTTGGTTTCTTTCGTTTGGACTTCGTCCAGGAACCCGAGCGGCAGGGGGATGTTCATGTCGTCGGGGACGTTGAGGATCATGCGGTACTGCGCCATAGACACGAATCGGCAGCAGTTGCGGTGAGACGATCCGTCGGACGAGAGCCAAAACCGACCCATAATTCCGTCCGTTTTACCCTCGAACACGGCGATCTTTGCCTTCGAATGACATTTGTCCCAAAATATTGCAAACTTGTTTTCGACGGGCACGAGCGAGGAATCGTCGTTTTTGAACCACTCCAGGAACTCGTCGAAGGAGTAGGTGAGGCCGTAGGAGCAGAGGCGGATAGCACCGAGGTCGATGTCGTGCGCCTTCATGAACCCCGAAATGTGCGCGGCCGTAGATCGGTCAATTCCGTGCGTCTCCAGCCACGCTTTAATCTCGGCCGTCGTTTTTGTCCCGACCTTCTTGTTCCGGCCGAAAAGAGCCGTCAGTGCGGGACGGCGAAGCAGTTTTTTCATAATCTTTGTTGTTTTTGTTGAAGATATCGTACCTTTTTTTAAGGTCGTAATAGTAGTGCCGTACCGTGTATACGGCAATGCCGAACGTTTCGGCCGCGGCCGCGAAAGCCTCCTGCCGCGGCCCCGAATGCGTCCTGCACCAGTTGTCCACGTAGCAGCATATCACGGCACACTGCGCCGCCGTCTCGTTCAGAAGCCCCGCATCCAGCATGAGCTTCACCCCGTCGTCGTATTTTTCGCCGAAATTCGCCGTCACGTAGAGGCGAAGATAATATCCGAACATCTCGGTCATAACCTCAGAATTTAAGCTCCTGTTCCGTAAAGGGTCTGTTTTCCCTCGGCTTCACCCACCCGCGAACCATGTCCAGCGCGTCGACTACCTCCTTGCTCTCCTCGGCTGACATGATGGCATGAGCCGCTTCGCCCTCGTCCGAGTAGAGAGAAACGTACATAACCCCGTCCTTCGACTTCACCTCGAACTGGAAAGTAACCCCCTCGATAGTGATTGATTTACTTACGCCCATGACAAAGCACGTTTTTTGTTTTACCGGGAATATCCGAGCTGCGCTCGTCCCAGCCGATAGCTATGTTCAGAGCATCCCGGAGCTCAACTATATCTCCAAAGCTCATCTCGCAAATACAATGCCCCTCCCCTTTCACGCAAATGCCAATAAAGGAGAGCAGGCGATTCCCCTTGAGCTCTGCCTAGAAATGACAAGCGCCTTTAGCCCCTACATGCGTAGTAACACTTTTCGTTGTTCCCATAATCAGATTGTTTAAGATTGTTGTACAAATATAGTAATAATATCTTTACCGTCCAAATCCCAGCCCCCTGAATAACCAAAAATCCTCACAAAACATACCCCCGAAAATCCAAAGACCCGTACCCCATCCATCCCCACGCGGGAATATCTCGAGTGTTAGAAAGGCTCCAGACCCCGGGCGGCTGTTGACCAAAGACCCGCACCCCTTCCCGGTGGCTGTCTCCTTCCTTCGCTCGCTCCACGTTGTTCCGCTCGCTCAGGCTGCGCGCCTTTCCGCTTCGCCCGGCCTCCACTTCCCGCCCCGTCCTCTCGCTTTCCCCTTCGCTCCCACCTTCGGGCTGGCAATCCCCCGGCCACCTCCTGCTCCCTCGTCCGTCCTCGCTCCCTCGCCCCGCTCCCTCTTTCCTCTCCTGTCGGCTCCCCCTCCCCACCCGGCCAAACAGACCAAAACTATCCTATTTCACCACACCATCCAAACACCCCCAAAATACCCCTCCCTGCGACTATACACGTTCTTAATATATATGAATGATAAGAAGTAATATATAAGGGGGAGTAGTCATAGCAAACTCCGAGTTCATTTGGAGTGTAATTGGATCCCGTATTGTGGTCGAGGGCGTGCGTGGGCGTTGGGTTGTGGTGAAGCGGGTTGCCGTGGTCTCAGGCTGGCAGGCTTTCGGGTAGTAAAAACTTATGGGTGTTTCGTTTTGCATAAGAACAAACGATGAAGAAAGTTTGTGAAATGCTTGCATGGTATAAAATCTTATACTATCTTTGTAATAGAGAAAGGGAAAGGAGCAGACATTACACCCTTCGAAGTTAATGAAACCAACATTTGAAGCCATGAAAAAGAGTCAAACGAACAACTCCACCAACTGGAAGAACGAAGTAAATGAAATCCGGGCACGCCTGGAAGCCGTTAAAACGCGGTCGTGTTGGGATCGAGGCGTGAAAGGTTTTGCGCTCAATCTGCTGAGAAGCTACATAGACATTTGCGAGTATTGCGATAACAACGGCCGACCAATTCCGGAACTCAATGAAGAAACATTATTAAACGGTGCGGACGACTGGAACGCCTATTGTTATGGCGGGGGCGCGCTGATCTACAACGGAGATATAGCCGAGGCCCTTTGTACGCCGTCAATGCTCAAGAAAAAAGACGGCGGGCGACAGGATCCGAATGCGGGCGAGATTTGGATGGATGTGCAGGTACGCGCATATTATCAGGCATTCCGTTTGTTGAAGTCTTGTGTTAAATCCACTTGCACACAAGTTGGTACATGTAGATAAGTTCTCTTGCGAGGAATAAGCCACAAAACAACACTTTGCCCCTATTCGTTCCGCGTTGCGGAGGCGTACCGGGCGGCTGGGATAGGGGCACGAAACCACAAAAACCACAGAAAAATGAAAAGAGTGACATTGGTAGCAGTGAATGACGGGAAGACATTCCCGAATGTATCGTGCGCGTTGACCTATTTGCAAGTGCAAATAGAAGCGTCGATAAAAGGCATTTGCCGGAAACTGTCCCGGATGGATGATCCGGGAGCGATTTCGGAGTATCTCCGCCAGAATAAGAAAATCCTTGCGTACATGCTTGAGATAGAATCGGAGATAGACGAAGGATTGGCGTTAATGTCAGAAACCAAATAGCCCTATGAAAGAGACAAATACAATGATTAAGGCCGCGGCGCTGGTGGTACTCACGGCTTTGTGCTGCTGGATTCTGTTCCGAAGCACGCTGCGGGTAGAATCGGTACACAGGACGGAGAGCGGGTACCTCGTCGAAGTTTCAGCCCTCGGCGGGACGGAAATACACGAATGCAGTTTATAAACACAAAAAAACCAGAAAGCCATGACACACGTTAATTTCACTACCTCGGGCGTTACCCTTACCGATCCCCAAGTAGCCCGCATCAGGGAAGAGATCGAGAATACCCGGTTCCGTTCCGCTTGGGACAATGGCGTAAAACTGTATGCGCTGGATATCCTCGGCGACTATTCCAAAATGCTGGATTACGCGAAGGAAACAGGGGGGTATTACGCCTCGATTTATCGAAACTGCTTTGCTGCTGGGTGCTGAGAACTGGATGGCATACAGCGAGGGAGGTTGCTCGCTCGTGTACAGCGCGGACATAGCCAAACGCTTGTGCAGTCCCTCGGAGATGAAGCGTAAAACGAGCCGGTCGGGAATGATTCTGCCGCCGAACCGGATCGAAACATGGATTCAGGTACAAGGGCGGGCACTAAATCAGGCGTGGCGACTGCTTCGGGATACGGCGCTGACAGTATGCAAGGCATAAGCCCACGAATGACAGCGGACATAACAATTATATCAAATTAAAAATCAATTACTTATGAAAACAATGAACGAACTGGCAGAAAGGGCGTACGCCCTTACCCAGGAGATGCCCCAGGACACGATAAGCGCGATACATATTTTCCGCGAGACGCAGGAGATCGGGGCGTACGTGAAATATAGCTACGAGGCCTTGAAGGCTATCGAAGATATCGCAGTACGCCGAGGCATCGGCGCAAGTACGATCCTCAGGGAAGGCGTGATAGCCATCCAAATACAGGAACAGGATTTGCGGATATGGATAAAGATCGAGTAAGGCAGCTACTCGCCCTGTGGGCGGTAGTGCTGGCAGGAATGGCCGCCTTTGCGGCGGTCGTCCTCCTGCACCTTCGGAACAACGCATTTTAACAAAAATTACACTAAAAAAAGACGAAAACAATGAAATGGATCGAAGCGGCCAAAGAAGGCCAGGGTTATGTACTGAGCGCCGAACTGAAAGAAAGGCGCGACACTATCGAAGCGAAAGCAGCGGAGGTGCTGAAGAGATCGGGCGCCACGCCGTGCACACTCTACGGGATCGTCGACGGATCACCCGTCGTCTCGTCGGTAGAGGTAGGGATCAAGGACGGAGAGGGCTATATGTTGTTGTATCCATGCGCGAGATGGTGGAATGTAACGGAATTCAAACTGCTGAAGATGTTGCCCGTGTATCCCGAATGCAATGGCTATATGGACGTCTGCACCGATGAGCCCGCATGCATTACCAAGGATTCCACGGCGGAGGACGTGGAGGCATGGCGGGCATTCAACCAAAGACGCGCCGAAAGGTATGAGCAGACGCGACAATTGGCTATCGCCAATTACAGGATATACAACGAGACGATAACCCAGGTGTGTCCAGGGTTTGAGGGATCGGGGTCGGGTTGTATACAGAATTTATCGGTAATTCGATCCGGCGTGCGTTTCACGGCTCGATATTTCAAGCATGAGGGGACGACCTTCAGCATGGAGTTGGAGCATGGGACAAAGGCCACCCCGGACGGGTTCAAACTGATTTCTGCAAACTACTACGGCAAGGCGGGGCACAAACGCCTAAGAAAGGATATCGACTTTCTCGACGAGATCGCCGCGGCAGTAGAGGAGGGGGACATGTCGCAAGTGCATCAACTGGTGGGCGACTGGCGGAAAGAACTGGACGACTACCTCGCGTTAAACGAAAAAGAATGCGGCACTTATGATGACGGATCGGGAGACGAAGCAGCAGTTGCAGAAACGAAGGAATGACGAGTTTGTACAAATACTCAGACGGTATGCCGATCAACACGACAGCGTAATATGCTGGCGAAACATAACGCCCTATTGCATTCGGGTTTACCAGCGCTTAAAATCATGGGGGAGTGTGTGGGAGCCGGGAGAACTGAAACCCAAACGCGCGCTGATCTATTCGGGTGCCCGCCGTCAAATACTGGACTTGTACCCCCTTGGTCTTAAATTCCATGCCCTTCGGTTCAACAGGCGCGGGATAATAAGGGGAAGATGGGAGGATAAAATTAACCAATTGATAAATATGACCATACAAGATGATAACACGAACGACCTATAAAACACGACAAGAGTGGTTGCACGCGCGCAACGACACCCCCGTTATCGGAAGTTCCGACGTTGGGACGATTATGGGGCTTAATCCCTATATGACGCCGTACCAGTACTGGCGCGTAAAGAAAATGGAGACCTTGGAGACCGCGGCCGAAGAGGATAACGACAGTATGATCCGCGGGCGCTTCAAGGAGGACGCGATTGCCCGCATGTTCGAGCAGGTGACCGGGGAAAAGATCGTCAAACGATCCGAGCAGATCGAGGTGTACCGCAATGACAAATACCCGTCCTACATGCAGGCAGCGCCCGACAGGGAGGTTTTCGCCGCGGGCAGGAGTACCCGGTATATCCTGGAGTGCAAGGACACGAAAATGCACCTGCCGGAACTGACGCCCGAGACGGTGCCGATGCTGTGGTACACGCAGATCATGTACCAAATGGGGATCATGGAGCGCGATGCGGCGTACATAGCCGCGGAGGAGGGAGGCAAGCGGCTCGTGTATGCGCTATTCGATTTCGACCGATCCAAATTCGCCTATATCGTGGAGTACTGCCGGGATTGGTTCGAAAGGTACATTTTGGGCGACGAAATACCCCCGGTGGAGACAGGCCAGGACGTTATACTGGCATGGCCTGTGTCGGAAGCCGCCCCGCGGGAAGCAGATGCGGAGATGCGGGATATTATCGCGTGGGTGCGGGCGCAGCGGTCGAAGGTAGCCGCCATGCAGGCGGAGATCACCAAGGCAGAAGAGCGGGTTAAGGCGTATTTCATGCAGTACGACACCATAACCTACGACGGGCGACCGCTGGCTACATTCAAGACTGTAACAAGCCGCAGGCTGGATTCGAAGGCATTAAAGGCGGACAATCCGGACATATACGCCAAGTATGTAAAGGAGAGTACGACGCGGCAATTATTATTCAAATAACATGAAGACGAAGCGAGAAATAACAGCACGGGAATACGAGGAGGTAGCAAGCCGCCTCACGGACGCCATCAACGGGAATACATACTTCTCCGACAGCATCTCGGGCGAAGGCTGGCGTTTCACCCCCTCCGTTATGGTGTATTGGCACACCGATACACTGGGATCGGGAGAAAAGGAAACGCGGATGGAAAAACTGGTGTGGATATGGTGGGAGTTCCACACGTTCGACGCGGAGGGTGACGAGGTACTAAACGATTTCAAAACATCAACCTTAGAGCTTTTTTTAGGAATATGACAACCATAACAGACAAGAACGAACGCGCAATGCGCGAGGGGATGGTGGCCAAGACCACAACCCCGAATTTGCAGGAGATGATCGCCCTGCTGGAGGACAAAAAAGGAGAGGTGCAGGCACGCCTGCATGCGGTGCTCGGCGACAGGGCTCCGATATTCACGCAGGCCGTCCGCAACCTGCTGGTGGCTCCCGAGAACAAAATGCTGCGAGAGTGCACGCCCAAATCCATCATGCGCTCGTGTATGGCCTGTGCAACAACGGGGCTGTCCCTCGATCCGGCATTCGGGCAGGCCGCCATCGTCCCCTTCACTGAGACCACGTACAAGAACGGGCAGCAGGTAGTCACCAAAAAGGCGGTGTTCATGCCGATGAAAAACGGACTGGTGCAACTCGCCAACAATACCGGGATGATCCAGCGGTTAATGGCTGCTCCGGTGTATGAGGGAGACATAAAGTACCACGACCCTTTTACGGGTGATATGGAGTACAACCAAGAGCCGCACGAACGCACAAAACTAATCGGATATGTAGCCTATCTGCGCTACATAAACGGCGGCGATCACTACCTGTACATGACGGTCGAAGAGCTGGAGGAGCACGGCAAGAAGTACAGCAAAAGCTACTACAACAAAAGCGGTTTGTGGCAGAAAAACAAGCCTGCCATGTATGAAAAGACGGTCATTAAACGCATCTTGATGAAATGGGGCAGCATGGATGTAATGGCCAACTCGAAACTCATCACAGCGCTAAAATACGACATGGCAACCCCCTCCTCGATGGATATGTCGCAGGCGACCCCCGAGTATGTCGACGGAGTGGACGACAATATTGCGGCCGTCGAAGAGCAGGAGGCCGTGGATGTGACTGGCGAACCCGACAAACAATAGGAAAAGATGAAACCGAAGCATAAAGAGACAGTAGTTACGATAGCCGAATACGCCCGCAGGTGCGGAATCACCTATCGGGGTGTGCAGATGCGCATTGCTAGCGGGAGAGTAAAAACAGTGAAATTCGGGGGCGTGGACTTCATAGATACGACAATCTATCCTCCTATGCCCCGGCAAGACGTAAAAAATCATGAACGATGATATGAATACGGCGCTGGAATGGCTCGTCGGCCTCGTCCTGTTCCCGCTACTGATGTTGTCGAACTTTATAGGATATGCGCTCGGCCTGCCTCCGCAGGCCGGGGGGGGCGAATCCGAGGCTGAGGATTCGGAACCGACAGAAGCGGAAGCGCTGGAAATAAACGAGGAATTGCAGGCGGATGCAATACGAGCTCTCAAAACTTTGGGATTCCCCAGAGAAAGGGCAAAACAGGCCGTTTTAGAGGCTTTGAATGCCGATCCGGATGCAACAATCGAAGAGATTGTAAAATGCGCCCTACGGCGCCAAAAATAGGCAACATGAATGAATGCAGATTCCATGCGGTTCCCGGAGTACAGGGGGGGGGTGAAGTTTAAGCCCATCGACGAGTTCCCGGGATATTGGATCGGAGAGAACGGAACGGTGGTGTCTACGCGGCGCGGAGACACCCATGTGTTGAAGGTGGATTACAACGCCGACGGGTACGTAAGGGTGCGGTTATTCAACCGTTTAGGGAGGTACAACTACTTTGTTCACCGCCTTGTGGCTGAGGCTTTTATACCAAAAAGGGAGGGGGACAAAATCGTGGATCACCTTGACACGAACGTCGAGAACAACAATGCCTCAAATCTGAGATGGTGCCGGGACATGAAGGAGAACATGGCCAACCCGCTAAGCGTAGCCAAAAGACAGCGGGCGGCGGCAAACAGATTCAGCCGCGCAGCGAAGAGGAAGGCATACATGGAGGAGATCATGAGGCAGGCAATGGCGGACACTCCGTTCTGATTTTTTTTGGAGAATGGAAAAGTTTGTTTATATTTGCGGTGTGAATGCTCGGGCAGGGGCAAAATGTGACTTACCGCTTTAGTAGATACCGGGCTGCCCCCCGGTATCGAACGAGCGGTTTTTTTATTTAAACGAATATGAAAGAATCCATGGTAATACCTCGAAGTCTGCTTACAGCGACCAACCGCCTTTCGATGACCGAAAAAGGGGAGGTGCTGGATGCGATCATGCGATATGGATTCGACGGAGAGGAGTATAGCGGAGATTCGGTAGTGGTGGCTATGATATTCGACCTTACCAAGCCATACATAGACGAAAACAACAAGAGGTACAACGCTGTGGTTGAGAGGAATAGGAATAACGGCAAAAAAGGCGGACGTCCTAAGTCCATAAAAAACCCAGAAAAACCCAGAGAAACCCAGAAAAACCCAGTGGGTTATTTTGGGAACCCAGAAAAACCCAACAAAACCCAGACGAACCCAGACGAACCCAGAGAAACCCAGACGAACCTTGATACTGATACTGATACTGATACTGATACTGGTAGTATTATATCTTCTCGTACTAACGTACTCGAAGATGCCGAGATAGTAACAGAGAATATTTCTATTGCTGGTAAAAACAAAAAAAGCGCGCGCGAAAAAATCGAGACAGCCCAAGAGGTGACATGGCGCGACAGCTTCGACGTTTACCTGCAATCATGCCGGGAAGCATGGTGCAGATGGACGCAGGACAAGGAGTGGATGGCGGAAAGGGAGCGCTTCAATCCAGGGGTCGACGTCTCTCTCACCCTCGAAAAGGCATGCAAGGAGTATTGGGCGACGGAGGCTGGATGGCTGCACAAGAAAAAGGGAAGGGGAAAGACGATAGACTGGAAACGCATTTTTGAGTTCGCAATATCGCAGAAACAAAATCGAGTGTGGAAAAATGAAAAGCAAGGAAAGACAACAGGGGCAGGAGGTCTCTCGGACGAAGAGCGGGCTGTGTTTGAGCGCATCCTTGGCGCCAGCCGCCCTGTATAGCCCGGTGGATGGAATGAGGACGTGTAGGGCTATGTCCACGCCGATAAAATGCGCTCAGTCGGGAATGGAATCCCTGTCGGGGCTTCGGCGAATCCACGGAGACGAGCTCGTTATATCCTGCATGGCGCTATGGATCGACGATCTGCAATCGTTTCTCAACATATCCGCCAAGATGAACAGGTTTCAAATCATCGAGACGTGTTCCATGATCCTGGAGGATTTCTACGCGCTAAACCTGGCAGACGTACGACTTGTGATGACGCGGGCCAAAAAAGGACAATACGGCGCATTATACGGGCGTCTCGACGGGCAGATAGTCTACCAGTGGTTCGCGGAATACTTCGACGAGCGGTGCGCAGAATGCGGCCGGACAGCAGACGCCGAGGCAAAGGTGAGGGATTCCCAGCTCGCGGCTATGTCGCCGGAGCAAAAAAAGAAGATTCTGGAATTATGGAGCAAACAAAAAAAATCACAAAAATGAAACAGGAGACAAAAGCAACCATCGCCTATTTGGCAGCAATCATTTTCGTTATCATCTGCATCGCATTGATGGCTGTGACCCCCGCGTATGGCCAAAATCAAACGGTGATAAAGGATTCCAAGGGGGAAGTGGTGTACGTCAAAATCAAGACGGCCAGCGGGTACATTGTCAAGGACAAAAACGGCGTCCTGCTTTACACCGTGGTAGAGAACGACACGGAAAAGAGAGTTTACGACGCCTCCGGACGTCTAATTTCGGTAGAGAAAAAAGCGAAAAAATGAAGACTATGAAAGATCAAGTAACGAGCATCGAGCAGTCGAAGCGGCTGATCGAGCTGGGTGTGCCCGCAGAGAAGGCGAGTATGGTATGGTGGCCGGTAGCTGAATATACTGGGAAAGGGTTTGAGATGAAACTAACGGGTGAGTATGATCTGTACTCCAAAGACAGGGTATCTCCCCAATACCAAAATGTTATATTTAAGGCCTTCACGGTCGCCGACCTGCTGAAAAAGGTGCTTCCGAATGTGATTCAGGACGCCCACAACACTTACGAACTGACACTGAAAGCAGTGGTTGGCGGTGGATGGAGATTCTGTTACACCCCCGTACTTACCCCATTAGAAGCCGATAATATTGGAGATGAAATGGGCGATAACCTGATAGAACTTCTGTGCAACCGTATTGAGTGGATAGTGTCTAACGGATATGGTTTGAACCTATGAAACTACCTATCGAAGTTCACAACAAGTTGATCCCGTTCAAGGGATTCAGCTGGGTAACATGGCTTTTGTGGTCTTTTACCCGGAAGCCGATGGCGTGGAGCATGGACGAGACTACGCGCCGCCACGAGGGGATTCATTGCTGCCAGCAGATTGAGTTGTCCGTGTTGTTTGCGGCAATCCTCTTACCTGTCGCCATCAACTACTCGTTCGCCTGGTGGGGCTGGGCGCTTACGGTGGTCGGCATTCTATTCGCCGGATGGATTTGCTACGGCATATCGTGGCTGGTCGAGGTGATTATCCCTCCCTATCCGGGCGCGTACTACTACACCTGCTTCGAGACCGAGGCGTACAACCACGAGGATGATCCGGACTACTTGAAGCGGCGCATACCGTTCTGGGGCTGGATTTCCTGCATACCAAATCGGAAAGTAAAACACAAAAGATAACCAACCATGAAAACACTTTATCTCTGGGTTTCAGGCAAAGGCTGGACACCCTTTCAGTACAACGAACTTTCTGAATTAGCCGCCGAATTTGAGGCGCGCAATATCAAACTGGGCAACGGGTGCGAACTGGGCAACTGGTGCAAAC
>ULOG01028222.1_pt1 | contig 30229 bp, 31 predicted proteins | sample 1952401 | NCBI WGS metagenome assembly ULOG01 (sample SAMEA4835598, study PRJEB28245) | human gut metagenome | biome: gut microbiome; material: fecal sample | place: Denmark | collected 2008
TGAAGCAGCTCCGGACAGCCCTTCATACAAAAGAAGCCAAGCGCTCCGGTAACATGGGTATCCTTGAATTTCACAACCGACTTTTTGTATTCCGGCATTTCAAATTCAAAGCCGTCAAGCAGCGCCCTGTCAAGTTTTGCAACATCAAGCTGTCGTGAAATGATTTCTTTGAACTTAGGAAGAAATTTTTCGTTATCTGTTTAGAATATGGCGTAAGTATAGCAATAACGGTCTTTCTCGCTTGCGAATTTCCGCACTCTATCACAAACGGAATGTCGTAAATATGAATTTTATTATTGCCCTTTACTTTGCTACAAACGTGTTCAATCATTGATTTTAAAATTTCTCGCTCATTATCTTTTAGCACAATCCCACATCTGTGTTCAAATTGTTCAACTGTTAAATCTCCTAAATATATTCCCATTATAATTCCTCAAAATCCTCAAAAGTAATTTGCGTAAGATCTTCTTCCATCCACCAGCGGAAGACCTCCTCGCCAGTTGCGCCGTTGCGGCAGGGCTTTCCTCGCTGGTGGCGGGCTTCCAACATTTTATCAAACGCACGGATGTAATTTTCCTTGTATTTCGGATACCGTTCAAACTCGGTATATCTCGTTTTCCCAGCCATTGGACAACCTATACAGCCTATTCGCTTAAATCCACACTCATACAGCGGATTCGACCTACAGCCATAGTGTTTGAGAAATTCCCACACATCATCGTCTGTCCAATCCACTATCGGATTAACGGTAACTCGTCGGGTAAGATAGCAATGTTCCACCATCTGCCTTGATTCGTCGTTGTCATCGTCAAGAATCATGCCGCCTTGACGGTTTATGCGGTACTTGGCGCCCATTTCCTCAGCAACTTTTTGAGTGGATTTTGGTTTACCAATAATCTTCACAGCTCCTGCTGATTCTGCCCGCCTTGATGATTCTGCTCGGCGAACGCCCGTAAGGGTCACTCGTTGCTTGCCGTTGCGTTCCTTAAGCTCCGAACAGCAATAACGCACCAACCTTGTGGGCGGCATAAGTTTTTTGACAATCAGATTCCACATTGTAACCGGCTTTCCATCGCTATCAAAAGCCCGGTCAATCCGCACGTCAGACTGCGACTTAATATACCTCACTGTTTCAGGAGCGTCCACGGTTGTCAGGTTATGTACCGCTTCAAACTTCACCCCAGCCAGTTGTGCAAGTATTTTTATACAGTCGCTGTCTTTGCCGCCGCTGTATGCAAGATAATAACCGTAATCGTCTTGTGGTTCAAAAAATTTCAATCGTTCGATAGCTTTCTTTTCTTTTTCTATGTTCATTCAAGAATCCTTCCAATCTTTCATTTTCTCAGCGATAGCTTTTACAACTGTAACCGTCACGCCGTTTCCGGCTTGCTTGTATAACTGATTGTCAGAATTTACGAAAGCAGCCTTTTCAAAATAATCATCTGTCCAACCCTGCAACCTGAAACATTCTTTCGGTGTCAATTTACGGATTGCTATGTAACACTGGTATTTTTCGTACCAAATCGCATACACGTTAAATTTATCAGACACCTTTACAAAAACGCCCTGATTACAAGCCGTGTCTAATGTCTGTGCTACGCCTTTACCAACTCTTCCCCGCCACGTCTTAGATCCCGGAACAGAAAAGTTTATACTGTCGCTTTCGTGGGCTTCTGTGTAGCCTTTTTTCGTCGCCTCTTTTATTTTAATTGCTACGCCATGCCTATCCTGTGCCGTTAGTGTAAACATTGGTTCTCCGTTTTTCTTAAATCTGCGTCCATTTTGACGCTTTTCTACTCTGTTTGGTGTTAAAACAGGAATAGCAATATTATGTCTCCCGCCAAGATTTGCACTTAATGCTGTCATATCGCCCGATATGTCATATACTCTATCTTGTTGCTGACGTTCCTTACCACTTTTGTCATTTATATTGATGCACTTTACATTGCACAGAATTCTAACTCCAGACAGTTCTCCCGAATGATTACAGATTCCTTTATTGTATCTCGCCTGTAGTGTTCTACACGTTTCTGTTTCCTTAATTCCTGCACCATAGTTCATATCAACAAAGCATAGCGACCCAATCAGGGGCTGACTCATTCCATGTCCACTTCCTGTTGCACAGGAAATTTCGTTTGTATCATAAAATCTACCACCAGATGGATTAGGCTCTTTTTCAGTTCCGTATAGATTTCCTATTTGTTGAATACTATTTTCTCCATCTGTTCCCGTGACAGGAAGTACTTTTCTGGCACCGTATCTTCTAAGATGTCCGATAGTATATATGCGCTCCCTGTTTTGGGGAACGAACCACTTTGAGTTGATATTCTGCCATTCGATATCATACCCAAGTCTGTCCATTTCAGAGAGGATCGACAGATAGTCGAGTCCTTTGTTGCTAGAAAGCATTCCTTTAACATTTTCATAGATAAGCCATTCAGGTCTGTCTTGCTCTTTTTGTTCTTCCAAGATTCTAAAAACTTCTCGTACAAGGCTTGATCTGTCTCCGTCCATTCCTGCTCGTTTTCCTGCAACACTGAAATCCTGGCAGGGTGCTCCGAAACACCAGCAGTCTGCTGGTGGCAAATTTCCGGCATTAACTGTTCTAATGTCATTTGCGTACCATTCGCCATTTCTGTATTCATCTTTCAAAATCTCCTTTTGTCTTTGTTTGAGCGTAAGAGTCGACAGGTATTCACGTTGATTTTCTGTTATCAGGTGCATTGATGTGTAGCTCGCCGTTGCAAATTTATCATACTCGCAGAACCCGACACACTTATGTCCCGCAAGCTCCATACCTCTGCGGAAACCGCCTACGCCTGCAAAAAAGTCTATAAATTTCATTTAATATTTTTTCACCTCATATATCGTCGCGCAAAATTTACACCTTGTCTTTTTATCATTGCATAAATATAGTTCATCTTCTAAACAAACACTCCCGCAGTCGTGACAGTAATTTGCTTTATCAAACTCTTCGGAACCACATTCTGGACAACACGGAAAGTGTTCAATATAAGCATAATATCCCACTCCTGTTTCATATCCGCCCGTATCTTCACCAAAACTATCTGGATCATTAAACACTGCTCCGCAGGCAATACATTTATACATTTTTTATCATATCATCCTTTGCTTATTTTAAATCACAATTATTATCTTTAATTACTTTATCAAGACGATTGCGCGCTATATTGAAATATTGCTCATCTATTTCAAACCCAATATAACGCCGATTTGTGTTAACTGCCGCAACCAATGTTGACCCCGAACCAAATGCGTTATCAAGAACAATTTCGCCCTCATTGGTGTAGGTTTTTATTAACCATTCAAGCAAGGCTATTGGCTTTTGAGTAGGATGTAACCTTTTACTATCTCGTGGAAAAGATAAAACGGACAATGGATTTCTTTTACCATCTAGGCTTTCTGTTTCCACTTCATGAGATAAGTGATAAACCTCTGATTTCTTTTTATTTCCTTGATTTTTTTGGTACGGTTTTGAATACCAATATTGTTTGTTATATGTAGGTGATTTTTTATAAAATACAAGAATATTTTCATGGCTTTTTAGAGGTTTACGATTTGCATTCAAAAAATCACACCCCTTTCGTTTGTCCCAAACAAGGTCATATCTGAATAATCTGACATTACTCATTATCAAAGATGAAGTAAAAGGTTCAGACCCAAATAGAACAATAGCACCATTATCTTTTATAATGCGAGTATATTGTTCCCACATATCCTCGAAAGGAATAATTACATCCCACTTGCAAGCCGTTGTTCCATAGGGTAAGTCGCATAATATCATATCAATAAACTTGTCTGGGATGTGTGACATTCCCTTTATACAATCTTGATTGTATATAACGTTTGTGTTCATTATATATTATCTTCACACCTCTTTTTTTAACCTTCCTTTATATTTCTCAATTCATGTTGAACGTTACGTATATAGTTAAAAGCTTTGCCCAGATCAAAGTATATCTTTTCCGTTTCTGATATTGTGTTGTCAACTAATTCTAACGCAATTTCAACATCTTTTAAGGCTTGACTTTTCTTCGTTTTTGCGTTATTATTAAAATGTAGATTGGCGGTATCTTCGGATACCTTTGAGCTTGTGTCGCTTTCAGGCGGCGCAGGATCTTTTTCTTTTTCTTGTTCTGTGATGTACTTTGCGAATGTTTCTGAGCAGCTCTGTGTGAGCAGTGGGCAGCCTTGGCAGTGGCCTGTTTCTATGCAGCGCTCCGCCACTTTTAAAATTTCTTCTTTTTTCATTTCTTTCAGTCCTCCTTATTTTTTCTCAGCAATGCAAAAATGTATTTTTGCAACCTCAACTGCGGCAAGATACTCTTTTGCGTATATGCTGTTCCCATGAGTTTCAAAAACTTTTGCTTCAAAATCTTCAAGAGTTCCAGTAAAACAGCCACAGACTACAGATACTCCCTGTTCTGTTCTAAAAAATGTTGTGCTTCTATTAAAACGACCTAAGCCTTTTATACATATGTAATCAGCGTTGCCGGATACCCAAGCGTTGCCGTCATGACTTAAATTACTTTCTTTTTCAATAAATCCACCCAGATTTCCGGCTTTTACACTACCGAAATCAATTACCGCTCTTATTCGCGTAAGTTTGCGACCGCAAAAATCTATCGTTTCATCTGTAAACTCGTATTTTTTCATTTCTTTCAGTCCTCCTCAATTTTTTCATCTAATCCCGCCGCTTAAATACATTGCTCCGGTAACGACGCAAGTGATGAGCATTACGCTTATTATCACGAACAGCGCGACTGCGAGAGCTTGTCCGATACGCAGCTTCAATCTGTTAAGCTTCCGAATACGCTCAGCTTTTCTGCGTTCTTCGCGCTTTTTCTTTACATGAAGTATCTGCCCTACGCTTACGTCTGTGTCGATCGTTTCGCTTTCAAGTATGTTACTCATTGTTTGTCACTTCCATTCATCTAAAGAAATATCAAGTTTTTAATTTTTCACAAATACCTATAAGTTTTTTTTATGGTAAAATTATAATCTGTATGGTGAGTTACCCATTGTCTAAAGTTGATGTGATTGTAGTCTCTCTATTTCAAGTCCCATAAACTTTAAAACACCTTTTAGTTATCAACCTCACCTTTACTATTCCCCACAAAAGATTTGAAATTGTAGTGAGGAAACCTTTACTTTTCCCCACTACAGTTAGTATATCATTTTTATTTTAAGTTGTCAATGATATTTTTTATTGTTTGCAAAATATTCATATACAATAATCAAACTAGTATACTTGTCCACGAATTTCTATTTGAAGCTTGTGTTATAATGCACTTATGAAAAGCACTCGGTTCAGCAATTAATGCACACTTATTTTTAGCTCTTGTTATTGCCGTATAGAGCATACATCGATCCAAAAGCTTATAATGAGTGTTATCAATAATTATAATAACATTTTTAAATCCGCTTCCCTGTGTTAAATGGCAAGTCATGCAATATGCGAGATCAATACTAGTCAATTCACTTTGATTAAATTTAACTTGTTTTTCACCAAAATCAACTATCATGCATTTACACTTAATATCAATTTGTTTAACATAACCTATTTCGCCATTAAAAACATTTTTTTCATAATCATTTATTCGTTGTATAATCTTTGCTCCTGTACGGAATAATTTATTTCCATATTGAATTTCATCTGCTGTTCCATTCGGAATAATTTTATCCAATAATATTTTATTTATTTCAAAAGAACTATTAATACGATTCTGTTTACATGGCGTTAAAATTATGGTTTCATTATAACCATCTTTCTCAGCCGCCCGCATAAACAACTTAATGGCTAAATCACGCATTCCCTCATGATTTTCTCTAAACATATAAGTCATATCCTGCAATTCACCAGAGACTATTTTAAGTTCTGGACGTACAAGAGGATTAATACCATTTCTAATTTTAATAGAATCAGAAATAATACCCGATTTCTTAGCTTGTCTTAAAATAGTGGTTAATTTACAGCAAATAAAATCATTTTTATTAATCAGATCATGAAATATATTACCACATCCAATGGGCGGGAGCTGACCATCATCTCCAACAATTATAATTTTACTCCCCTTTTTTATCGAAGATATAAGTGCGTAAAACATCTGTGAGTTTATCATAGATGCTTCATCCAAAATTATTACGTCCTGTGGTAATGGATTATTTTCATTATACCCAAAACCTGTTTGTGTATATTGTAATAACCTATGAATTGTACTAGAAGGAATATTTGTAGCTTCTGTAATTCTAATAGCGGCTTTTGCAGATAAAGCACAAGCGGCAATAGAGTAGTTGGCATAAATTTTTATTAACGCACGCAAAATTGTTGTTTTTCCACAGCCAGCACCACCTGTAATAAGTACTACTGGAGCGCTACAGGCTTTAATTATTTCATTGATCTGTTCATCAGTAAACTTAAAACTCTGCTCTTTTTCAGCTTCGGCTATACCGTTTTTTATATTTATATTAAAACAAACTTTACTTTCGTTAAGTTGTTTTAATTTCTGATACACAGACTGTTCTAATTTGTACTGAAAAGATAAACCAACAAAACCACCCATAAAATGAAGAAACAATCCATTCTGTTTTTGTTTTTCTTTAAAATCTAAATAAACTTCATAACACTCACCAATATTATTTTTTACAGCTAAATCAAGTTCTTGTTCTGTGATATACGAATGTCCTTGTTCGTTACCGACTTTTTCAAGATGATACTTGATAAAAGCAGATATACGATAAATTGATATTTTTATTTGAGGATTTAATTTAATTGCAATGTTATCTACTTTTTGAAATCCAAGACCTTTAACCTGTGTTAAAATATATGGATTTTCAAGTATTTTTTCTTTCAACAAATGGGGGTTGTTTTCTTTTGCAAGTATTTTACTTATTATTGAATAGGAAATACCAAGAGGCTGTAATAAAACAAGAATATCTGATATTACATAATTCTCTATTATATTATTTCTAATTCTCTCCCATGTAATTTTTCCAATACCCTTTATAATAGTATAATCAATGTCCTTACCCTCTATAACATCACTAACAATATTTGGATATACCGCTAAAATATTTTTTGCTTGCAACTCAGTTACTTGCGTTTTTAAATATGCAACTTGTTGGTCTATTGTTTTTGGTTTTTCTGATACAATTGATATAGGAATATATTGATGTTGCCGGAATTTATCATTAAACTCACATTTGGTGCTTACCTTGTATTCTACACCAATAGTTAATCTTTGCATTTTACCAACAAGAACACCCCCTTTTAGTTTACAAGGTGCATCATCAAAAGGATTATTACAACAATCATAAAATTCTGGAATATCATCTCTTGTAGTAAAAGTATATACACCCCAATTACTATCTTCATTATAATAGCGTTCTTGTTGAGGTATTAATTTAAAATTATATACCGTTTCGTTCAATATATTTTCTCCTTTCATTAATCCATTTGTCATATGACTTTACACCTTGTACTATTATCTTATCTTCGCCCTCTTTTCTACATCTGATTGCAACTCGACTACTCTTTTTTAATAAATCATCATACTGTCTTAACTGAGAGTTCCACACTATTCCCTCAATTAACCCAAATGTAGAATAAATATTTACAAACGCATATTGATTTCGATTTTTATCTTTTTTCTTCTGTATTTTTGCAATAATACCTACTATAACACAATCATTGCCTATCTCAATCTGTTCAAAATCTGTAGTTAAATATAACAATGCTTGTGAGAAAGGATTGTTATTAATAAATATTTGTAAGGCCTCAAATTCCCAGAATGGTTCATTTACAAGATATTTTTGATTTTGATTTATAAAGTTTTGTAAACGTTCTTTTTCCCTTTGCTCATGTTGAGCACTCTTTATCTCATTAATTATTTTTAATAATTCTTTCTTGTCATAATCAAACTTTCCTTTTCCTATGCGAAATTGTTCGATATCAATGCCATAATCTAATATAATTTTTGAATAAGATGGTAAATGTTGTGTCATTTTAAATTTTGTTGGTTTATAAAAAGATTTAAGATAATTAATTAAACATTTGCGCTTATTTTTGGTTGGTATAGCCCCAGATTTAACAAAATTAATTACCTGCGCTTTAGTTAAATTCACTCTTTGCGTAAGATTTTTAAGACTAATGAATTTGCCATTATCTGAACGTTCTTTTATAATCTGCTGTGCTACAGTTTCCCCAACACCTGTAATAGCTGATAATCCAAACAAAATATTGTTGTCATTTATTGAGAAATCTACTTCTGAACGATTAATGTGCGGTGGAAGTACAACAACGTCGAATTGCCGTGAATCAATGATATATTTATTAACCATCCCAGTTGCATTCTTATTAAGATTAAATAATGCTTTAAAAAAATAAGTAGAATATTTTGCTTTTAAATACGCTGTCTGAAAACATAAAATAGCATAACTATAAGAATGCGATTTATTAAAACAATATCCTCCTTTTGTTTTTAATTCATTGCTGATTGCTTCTGCAATTTGCTCAGAGTATCCATTATTGATGATTTCTTGATACAACTTTTCAGACTCTTTTTTTACAAGATCGGCGTTCTTTTTGCCAATAGCTTTACGAAAAAGATCAGCTCCTCCATAACTTCTACCACCAAATTTCCTTACAATGTCCAATATTTGTTCTTGGTAAACTAGGCAACCATATGTATTTTCTAAAATAGGCTTCATATCAGGATGAATATATTTAACAAGAGAAGGATTGTGTTTACATGCAATAAATTCTTCTAAAACACCCATAGAGTCAGGACGATATAATGCTAAAACAGCTGATAAATCTTCTATGCTATTTACTTGCAATCTTAACAACAAATCTTTCATACCAGCACTTTCAACTTGAAAAACTCCATTTGTCAAGCCTTTATTAAGTAATTTAAATGGTAGTTTGTTTTTTTCAAATTCAGGATTATTTATATTTATATCATAATCGGATAATCCTAAATCATTTTGAATTTCCTGAACCATTTTTAATGTTCGTACACCTAAAATGTCAAATTTAATAATGCCGATTTCTTCAATTTCTCTTTTATCTACCTCAATAACATGTTCTCCCTTTGATCCAAGTTTCATAGCCATGTAATCACTTATGTCACTATCAACAATCCCAATACCTCCAGCATGACAACTTACTGTTTTAACTCTACCACTTAATTTCGACGCTATTTCAATCAGTTCATTGTACTCAGTATGTTCAGAAAGAAAGTCTTTGTTATGTTCTATACATTCACCAAAAGTATCATAGCTGAAACGTTTTGACAATTTGTCCATTTCAGTATACTGAAAACCCAAAACCTTACCTACATCTTTAATTGCCAAAACAGGTGTGATATATAAAAAATTTATAATTTGACAAACTCGATTTTCGCCGTATTTGTTTGTTAAATAGTTTATTACTGTAGTACGGTCTGATACATCAAGATCTAAATCTGGCATGGAAACTCTTTCAGGATTTAAAAAGCGTTCAAAAATTAATCCATATTTTATAGGATCAAGATCAGTTATACCAATGGTATAACACACTAAACTTCCAGCCCCGGACCCTCTACCTGATCCAACCTTTACTCCATGAGTTTTTGCGTAATTTATAAAATCCCAAACAATAATAAAATACCCATCAAATTTCATTTGATGAATTACACTCATTTCATAATCAAGACGCTTCTTTCGTACTTCTTGCTCTTCAACAGTTAACTTATCAAAACCCCTTTGTTTCCACCCGCTTTTTATTAAATCTAAAAGATAATCGTAATTACTATTGTATTCTTCAGGTAAAGGATAAGTAGGTAATTGCGGAGATTGAAATGGCATATGAACCTCGTCAATCATATTAGCAATTCTATTAGATTGTTCAAGCCCTACTGTAACATTATTAGCTCCAATTTGCGGCGACATGATTTTATAAATTTCTTCTTCACTTTGCAAATAGCAACCTTCGTAACTCTCACTCATTGTTTCACTATCATGCGCTATTTGAACATGTCTTGCTTGATAATATAAATCCTCTTTTGTTGCTGCGTGGCTATCTGTGGTAATAACAAACGGTGTATTTGTATCAATAGATAACTGAAGTATTTTTCTGTTATATTGTGCCTGTATTTCAGATTTATGTGATTGCATTTCAAGATAAAAATTGGGGAAAAGCAACTTGTATTCATTTATATATTTAATACATTGATTATAATCGTTTTCTCTTGCCAATTTAGAAGCTAAACAAGCAGAACATATTATTAAATCATTTGCATATGGACTAATGTCAGATAAAGATACTCTCGGTTTATAATAAAAATTCTTTAAATTAGATTTAGTTATTATCTTATTTAGTGCTTTTCTGCCATTTTCATTTTTGGCTAAAGCTATAAGATGAAAATATTTGTTGTTTTTATCTCTTACCGTTGTGTCAAAGCATTCGTACAATTCCACTCCATAAATAATCTTTATATCAGGGTAATCCTTAGATAGCTTATCAAAATACACCCAACTATATTGATTACCATGCTCAGTAACTGCAAACGTACTAATTCCAACATTTCTACATTGTTCAAGCATTTCTTTTGGAGTGCCATAACCATCTAATAAAGAAAACATCGTATGATTATGTAGAGAACTATAACCCATTATTTAACCACCTCGTATTCCTGAATTACAATCTGTGGTGTAATAATACCCTTGTATTCAGACATGCCTACTTTACACAAAGCATTTATTGTAATTTCTTCATTAAGTTCATTAATAAAATTTAGAACTGGATCATCTTCGGAATTTTTAAATTTAATAATTGCTATATTATCGTCAGTTATAAATTTCCATGTTGTGCGTTCCTTTCCAAGTATAACTCCCTGATTGCGTTCTAAAACAATATTTCTGATTGCAAACAGCGGTTCTTTAATACCTGTTCCATAATAATTTTCAAGTGAAACAACATCTGAAATTATACTATTATGAAAATTCTCATATTCCACTTCAAAATCAACTATTGTAGTTATTATCCTATTATTACAGTGATTATTAACACTTATAATTGCTTTATTTATGTTATCTGCACTAATTTCAAAACCAAATGCTCCTTGATGTCCTCTACACCAATTAAAACAATTAGTATTCACAAGACAATCTTTCAAAAGAGGTATATAACTATTATCAAAATTCCTTGCTGATCCCCTATAAATTTTTTGTTTATTATCTAACTCTACAGCATGTAAAATTAAACAAGGCTTTTTTAATTTATCCGCCAGTTTCATAGCCACAAGACCTGAAAAAACATTTGGTATATTCTCATCTTTAACAAAAGTAATTGCGTTTTTATCATTAATACATCTTCTTTCAAGTAATGGAACTATTTTATTACACTGTCTATCCTGACGTTCCTTTGCATTCTTACAAAGTCTTACAGCTCTTTGATATACGGTCTCGATTATTAATTCTGCCTGATTTCGCTTTTTATAATTAAATTCTTCGTCAGACTCTATAAATGCTCGGAAAAGCAAATCCTTTTCTTCCGTATTTCCCACTCTACACATCGCATTAATTAATGGGGTAATATAAAATGCAACAGTATGTGGATTAACCTTTCCATGCATTAAATAAGTTTGAGATGAAATAAATTCATCAAAGCACTTATTTGTAATCATTGCCAACCCTTTATCTATTAGACGTTTGGTTTCAAATGATCGAATGTCCATGATGTCTGATATATTTGCTAACGCCACTAAGTCCAAATAATCATCTGCATAACTATACCAATAAAAATCGTCAAGTGCCTGTAAGAATTTATATACTATGCCTGCACCGCACAAATTTTTGTTTTCATAATCCTTACTGATTTGATTGTTTACTACTATAGCATATGGATTTTTTTGCTCTACTTCATGATGATCTAAAATAATTATGTCAACATTTTGTTGACTAAGTTTTTTACACTGTTCAACATCGTTAGTTCCTGCATCAGGAATAATTAACAATTGTGTATTAGAAGGAATAATAATATCATCGGACAAACCATGTGATTTACCTGAATGAAGAAGATATGTAACTTTTATATCACTATTTAAATGATTTTTAATATACATATACATCATAGCTGCACTACACTGCCCATCAACATCACAGTCAACAATAATTGTAATATTATTTTTTTGACAAATATGTTTATCAAGTAACAACACTGCCTTATTGATATTGTCAAGTTTTTCATATGATATCAAAATATCATCGGTTAATCTTCTGTATGTTTGTATGTCTGAAATTCCTCTATTTTCGAAAACACAGTTAACAATATCATTAATATTGTTTCTTCCTTGTATTTTATATTTCAAATTGTCACTCCGTTCCATTTATGTTTTAATTATTTGACAACAGTTTTTTTGCAGAAAAACAAACTTTTCTGGGTCATCTGTGGGACTTTCCTTGTCCAATAATACATTTTTATTATCAATAATGGCACTAATTCTAATAGGATTTATAAATTTTTCAGCTATGGTCTTAATTTCTTCAATTGTTACATCTTTATCAAAACAAAAAATAACATGCGAGCATAACCGTGTTAACATATCTATTTGTTGCTGTGATATTTTCTTACTACAAGTGGCAACACAATTTTTTATACCCATATCCCATAACTGCATCACTCCCTTTTCGGCTTCAACTACATACACACAATTGGTCTTTTTAATATATCTCTCTGTCAGATATAGTCCATAAAGTATTTTTGCACGACTACAATGTTCTAAATATAAATATTTTGTTCGTCTTTGCTCTTCATTCATTTGTTTTGATGAAACAAATAGTCTGCCTTTTACACCTACCAATGTCCCTAGTTCATCTCTAATTGGTATTGTAATTCTATTAGTACTATCGTCATATCCAATTTCAAAAATTTGTTGCGTGGTATACGATATATTATCCAATTTAAAAAGGTTATTAACAAAGGGCAAATAGTAAGTTAATATACGTTCTGAAATAGGCTGTGTAGGCTTTAATTCGCTATAATCCATCTCACAGCCTGCTGACATTTCTTCTATTAGTCTAGTGAATTTTAAACTTTCCGGTAAATCATCATAATTATTTTTATAATAATCTATCCCACACCAATTACAAACTTTACGAAGAGCTTCATAAAAAGTACAATTCTGAAAAAACTGTACTAAATCGAAAATATCAGTATATTCATTATTACCAATATTTCGAGTGTAGTCTATAGTTGTTAAATTTTCGTTCAAGTAAACCGTTATAGCAGTTTTATTGTCTCCATCAGGATTCCCACATTGATAATATTCATTTTTTTTGACCACATGATGACAATTAAGTTTTTCTAAAATTAAAGGAATGTAATTGTTTTCTAATATTTTTTCTTTTAGAACTTGAATATCCATTACATTACCTTACTTTCTTTTTAATTCTCCTATTTCAATCCAGGTATTAAGATCAAGATCAACCTCAAATACAACTTTTTTCTTGCAACCAAATCTATTTTTATCAACATTGGCAATATAATATCTCTTCCCAGGTTTTAACTCACATTCAACATTTTCTCCCCAATTTTCATCATATTGAATATAACCATATTTATGAAAATCTCCACTGGAAATCTCTTTAAATAACAACATTGTCCATACAATATGTTTAATCTGCTTGGCATTAGCTATATTGTTTGAATTTACTTGATCCGGCTTGCAATACTCTGTATCATCAGTCAATTGTACTGATAAATAACCAAACATATTCAATTGTTTAGCTAAATCGGTTAATTTAGTTACAGTAGCTTTCAATGCAGCCCAATCACCAGTTGATTGAACATCCTGTTTGCAAGTATCGTAAAAAAAATATTTTACGCCATAAGTCAAGTTTGCTTTTCTAATCTCAAATTCCAATGTTTTATCATCATAACTTGCTGCCATATCTTTAACCATAATAAGCTCGTTTGTTTCCGATTCAATCCAATCTGCTATTTGCATTATTTTTATATATTCATTTGAATTGGCAGCAACTCTTTGAATGTACTGTTCTATAGTTTCTTTACTATTACCTTCGCTGTCAATTTGTTGATAAATATATTCACCCTTACAATCCTTGTACAACCCAAGCGACAATTCTCTCTCGGGTTTTTTAAGCTTGATTCCATGTATTTTCTGAAATTCTTCGTTGTTAATACAAGTTGTTATTAAACATTTTCTAAGATCGTCAACCCCCATTTCATTAAGCATAACAAATACTCTTTCACGTTTGACCAATGTTAAATACGCAATAAGCTTAGTCATAAATCTTGACTTGCCTGCGTTTGATAACATTCCGACTGCCATTGTTGAACCGAGCTTAAAACCACGAAAAATATCATTAAGTATCGGAAAAGGTAATGAAACCCCAAGATCAGGTTTTTTCATACAAGAAACAAGAGAATCTCTAATGTGACTATTAAGAATCTCAGCTTCCTGGTTAGTTAAAATAACAGTACGAATTCTATCAGCCTTACTTCTAATAAGTCTATATATATCCGAAGCCGTAAATTCCTCAAAATGCTTATGTTCCACAATTTTCTTTATATCAAATCCGTTTCGCTGATACTCTCTTAAAAGAGAAAATTTCTTTATTATATTCTGATACTTCGAAATATCATCAGTTATAGCCAATTTTATCCAGCTTTCAATCGTTTTCCAACCGCCATATTTTTTGTATTGCAATAACCTTTCATTATCTTCGGAAAAATATGTAGAAACAGTAACCTTATTAAAAGTCTGTGATCGTGTTTTATAAATTATTTCAGCAGCATCGTAAAAAAAACGTGTTACTTCGTCATAAAAATCATATTTACTACGAATATATTGACCATAATTAACTAACAAATCAGGTTGTTTGTAAATACTGCCAACGTATAAAACTTCAGTCTGAACATTTGAAATTAAATCCATTCTTTCACTCACCTAGTTTCTAAATTTCATCAATAATATTATTTATATTTAAAATATCTTTTTGCGGAGTAGATTTTGGCTTTATATCCTGAATGTTTTTATATTTTATTCTTGTTTCTTTTTGTTGACGTTTTAATGTTTCATAAGCCAGTCGTTGCTCCTCTTTCCATTTTAAATAACTATCATACTTTGATAAAAGTATAGAAAGATCATAAATTATCAACGCCACTCCTTCTATATTTTTTCCCTGCCGATTATTTTTATCATGTACTTTTAATAGAAAAGGCATTTTTCTTTTCCACATATCCCATAAATCTTCAACTGGAACAGGCTTGTTTAGATTCTTATATGTACCCTTATAAACTTTATCTAATTGAATAAAAAAGTGTTTTGGTAAAAACGATATTTCGTACTGTTTGTAAAGCCAATTAGTGAATTGAATTTTCGTACTTAGTTCCTGTTTGTTTTTTTTAGTTTGTTTTGATTTATTACTCATCTATAATCACCATTTTTAATATATCTATCCGACCGCACCATAACATACCCTTGCTTAAAGAAACAAGGATATTCTTACTAGAAGGCGGTGACATTTTAATATAAAAAATTAGCGGAAGAAACCTTCCGCTAATACGTACCAATACTATTTGTTGTTAATTAACTGAAGATACAAGTGCTAATATCTTATTAAGAGTATTAATATCGGTTATCTTTTTAATATCGGTAGATTTTACTGGGAAACCTTCTGATACCAAAAGTTCCTTGACTTTTGTTTTACCAGGTGGATTTAACCCCCTCATAATTAATGAAATTTGGTTATACAATTCTGATATCAGGTTATTTTTTTCATTGTTTTCATTAGGATTATTTACTGGATCACCTAGCTTGCCGATAATTTCTTTAGAATATATATCCTGTTCAATATCTACAGCTTTAGTTAAGTCATTATTTACAGAAAACTCTTGTTTGTCTTTTGTTCTATCAATTACTGGCTGCCAATCAAGAAGCGACAAATCCTCAACAACTTGCTTGTCGTGCACTCCTGTACGATCTTTACTTACATAAGAACAGAAATCACCTTCTTCATTAATGTACATTCTAATAACAGTTTTTACATTATAATTAATTTGTTTAAATCCATCCGGAATCTTTTTACCTGTTGCAACACTAGTGATTTTGCCATCAGAATCCTTTACAGTTATCTTCTCATCTGTTTCTCTTGCTGTAACAATATAATGAACACCGCAGCTCATTAAATCAAAAATCAAATCCTGACCTTTAAAATTAACAGTCTGATAATCTTTAAGTTCCAGCCCTGATCCTTCAATCGTTACCGTTCTTTCAAATCCTGTAAGCTCCTTCTTATTTGCTTTAACAGTATTTCTCTTCTTAGAGAACTCAACTAGTGCCTGTTTGGTAGTAAGATTTAAGATTGTGGTGCCATCAACTACAATGGCATCTGCCCTAAATGGATCCCCATCGGCATCTGTTACTACAATATCCGTTTCATTGCCGTCGTCATCTAACTCATAAAAATTCTCTTTATTCTTAACTTTATTAATATAATTTCTTGTTTCGCCTAAGGACTGAGTGTATACAATATAAATATTACCAGTATCAATGCCATCATTAGTCAAATTATCAATAAAATCATCAATCGAACCATTTTCATTATCTATATATAGAACTCTAAATGGTTTTCCATCCGGTCTTTTAAAATAAGCTAACTGAAGCGCAAGAGTTGACTTTCCTGTTCCCTCTTCTCCGAATAAAATCATTCCCAATTTACTCTGCGCTTGTGAGGCCTTTCTAGCTCTAGCCATTAACCTATCATTCCCCTTCTATAAATTTATTTGTTTTATTACCATTCTTCATCTTCGTCAGTTAAGTCATCATCAGAAATCGATCCCCAATCGTTATCGGAACCAAAATCTTTATCGGCATTTTGGTTTGCCTTTGTTTTCTTTATAGCTTCATTAATTACCTCTTCTGAATACAATTCTGTATCCACCGAATCCTTATCTGCTCCAGTAACTAGCATAATCCGCCTAGTAGGATTTCGTAAAGCTTCCATAGGATTTGAAGTTCCCCATCCATCATCATCTTCCTGTTCAATTTGTTCTATATCATGTTCTACTAATATATTTCCGTATATTTTAAGAGATGTGTAAGGCTTTAGTTTTCTTAATGTATTGGCAAACTTAACGTTATTTTTATCTATAATAAACTCGGCATCTTCTACCGTACTATAAGTAATAATCTTTGCGGATATAGCAAAATTACCATCATCATTTTTTGAAATACCCATAAAAACAATTGTCTGTTCAAAGTTGCCAAGCACTTCAAAATCTTCGGACTCAAAATCAATTTCCTTACAACATGAAATCTGTTGGGGTACAAACTTAATATTATGCTTATTCTCGTAAGTCGAGTATTCCGTTGTTCCTCTAACAAAAACAGACATACCATCTTTGGCATTATCACTTATATATTTACAAGCATCATACTCAGTTAATGTTTTTTTATCATTAACCTCTTTTCCTGTTGAATCAAGGATTTTAACCAGTCCTAAATTAACACCAATCAGCTTATATCCGTCTTTACTAAAATTGAATCTGTTCGCCCAGTTTACAGCTTCAGTTGTAGTTTTTCTTTCCTTACCTTGGCCCTCGGTTTTGCAAAAATAAACTTTCTCTTTTTCTATGCCGTTAAGATTAAGATAAATTGATTTATTTTTATCAATTTCAACTGCAATATTAAGCATTCTCATTGGCTTATTTGTTTTTGTTGTAATTTCATTATAAAAATTTTCCTTTTCTACACCTAAAAGTTTACCTCTTATTTGAAAACTACCTTTTGTTTGCTGAAGCCCCAATCCCTTAGAAGTATGCTTATTTGTCATGTTATTTCTCCTTTTTTTAAAAATATCTATGTAATCATTACTATTATTTAAATAGTAATGCTAAACAAAAATAAATTTATATCAAAAGCCATTGGCTTGTTTACACGAAAAAATGGTGCCGCTAACCGGACTTGAACCGGTACGGATTTTACTCCGAGGGATTTTAAGTCCCTTGTGTCTGCCAATTCCACCACAGCGGCAATACGAAGTGCGAATATCTTGTAAACTCTGCCTAATGGCGGCAGGAACGTTGTATCCGCACTATTCAGACATCTGTCTTTTCCAGATTGTCACTATACACCTTCATTTTAACGTGTTGCAATTTGTATAGTTGTAATTTGCTATCACGGTAGTTTAGTAACTTACACACATAATAACTACAAAAAATATGTAATATAAGATACTGATGAATCTGGAAGGATTCGAACCTTCATCCGGGTTTACCGAGGTTGCTTTCGCCGTATACGACCCACTCTTCCATTGAGCTACAGATTCACGTTATAAAACCCATCAAAAATAATAAAATACATTAAAATTTTATTAAATTAATGTTTTTCTTTGCTGCTCAACATAACTCACGCTATGTCTACTACAACCGAATGTAACGCACACCCTCTATCCCATTTTATTGGGACTGCTTTTTTTCATTATCTGATAAGCACCGTTCAAATCTGCGTTTATCATCACACCACTATTGCTTTATATGTAAAGGAAGGATGAGTGTACTAAGCCGCAAATATATCTATTTTAATGTGGAAATCCCACCACCAAACACAAATCAAACATCAATTAATATAAGAAGGATGGTGGTAGATAGCCACTGTTACAGAGGGAATATATATTGGTTGCGGAAATTTTGATGCCTTTTAAAAATGCCCAAAATTTTTCTTGTTATAGAAGGATGACATCTTCCAGCCGCAATTAATATCTGGTGAGCCAAATGGGACTCGAACCCATAACACCCGCATTAAAAGTACGGTGCGCTACCATTACGCCATTGGCTCATTTCATGGCAGGAGAGGAAGGACTTAAACCTTTACATCTACATCAGTTTTGGAGACCGGAGTTTTACCATTAAACTACTCTCCTGTATATCGCCTTGCTTATGGTATAAACTCTGCAAGGCATAGAGTTTGTATCGTACCACTCAACCCCTTATTTATTCGCTTTATTTTAGGTATCTAATAATTGCGATTAGATTACTGGCGGCGAGGGTGAGACTCGAACTCACACACCGTTTTCGGCTACTAACAGTTTGGCAAACGATAATATAGTTGCTGTTAAGGACAAGACTTTAATAGTTTTCGGCTACTAACAGTTTGGCCAACTGCTTCCTTACCATTAAGATTACCTCGCCATATGGCTGGGGTGGTTGGACTCGAACCAACGGAATGCAAGAGTCAAAATCTTGTGCCTTACCACTTGGCTACACCCCAATATGTAGTACATTCTCTTTTTTGAAAATTAGTGACATCCTCCCCCACCTAAAGAGGCGGGGCTTCCTCTCGCACTCAGGCGAGCATTCGGTTCTCGTTCGATAGTACTAATGTACTAAGCGCAAGCGAGCTAACTCCGTGCGTCCACGGTTCTATGCATTGGTTATATATTCTAAATTTGTAAGCCTTGTTCGCCATGGTATTACTTCCTTTTCTCTCTTTTTAACCTTGACTTTCTATGTATTTCTTGATAACCTCAATCGGCGCACCGCCTGTTGTAAGCAAGCAAAAACTCTGACTCTAAAACATTCTTTTTACAACTTCTATCATATCTACGGAAATTCTTTTTTTTTAGAAGTCTGCTACTTGTGCTTTTGTCTACGTTTATGAATCTGCTTATTTCTGTATTTGGATGCACTCTAAATCTTTACTATTCCCCACAAAAGATTTGAAATTGTAGTGAGGAAACCTTTACTTTTCCCCACTACAGTTAGTATACACTATTATATCGTACTTGTCAAGTACCCTTTGACAATGTTTACTTTTTATTCACTTTTTTTATTGTTAACTAAGTTGACTGTTCCATCAAATCAATATAATTATAGTATTCTTTATGAATATGTGTTTTAGAAGTAAGACAACTTCTTACTTCTTCCAAGGCACCATCTAAGGTAGAATAATTAATTGGCTTTTCCTTTACCAAAGACCAAATATATAGTCTATGATACAGTCCAGATTTGTAAATAATTTTTACCGGAGAGATACATACTGAGGCTGCATCAGACACTTTGTTTACTATAGTTTTACCATGCGTACTTAAAGTTGATGTTCTCAAAAGATGATCTGAATAATTAATATCTCCTTCGCCATAAATATATTCTACAAGACCATCTGTGTTTTGTAATTTTACAGCGGTGATGTTTTTAACTAGCTCCTTGTGTACTATATTAGCACAGTTGTTATCTTGATAATAAATTTTATTCAAATCTACAAAATCATTACCTACAGTTAAAATGCGATTTTGAATATCATAATCCCTTTTCCTTAAATTATTAATTTCTTCTTTTGATAAACCTATCCATAACAAATATGCATATAATTTTGCCACAGTAAAATACGATCCTGAACGAAAACCTACATTCCGCCACAATTGCTCTTTTTCGGTCATTTCAATATTATTTTGAAGTTGCCTAAAATTAATAAACTTGGGAGTAAATCTAATGTCACTAATATCACAATTTATTTTAGAATATTTCAACCATTCCGAATACGCTTCTTTAATATGATAAAAATAAACTGAAGCTTTAACAACAGACAATCTACCTACCATGTTTTCTTTTAGCGACAAACTATCATTATAATTATTAATCAATGAAGTAAACCTTGTTTTATACTCATAAATACTACGCTCAGAATAAAACGAATGCTCTTGTTCCCAATTATTTAAAAAATCCTTTATACTTTTTTGGATATTTTCTTTTGTAAAATAAACTCCTGTCATCTTTAACGTCGTCCTTTCAAACACTTATGTGCAATTATAGCATAAGAACAGCGCAAAGTCAAGCAACTTGGAGAGATAATGAAATACATAATGCTTGACTAACTCTCCTCATTGTGTCAGGCGACAACTTGCCTATATATTTAACAATAGAGGATTTATCTACAGTTAATATTTGCTCACAAAGTATAGTACTATTCTTATATAACCCTCCCTCTGTTCCGACTTCAACGTGAGTTGGCATACATTTTTTATTTTTAGAAGTTAACGGGATTACAATAAGAGTTGAAGAATATTCGTTACCCTTGTTATTCTGAACTACCACTACAGGTCGAGCACCCGTTTGTACTGATCCTTCTGTCGATGATAGCTTCACATAATATATATCACCTCTTGATACGTCTTTCGCCTTAAATTTACTATCTGTTTTATTAAATGTATTTGTTACCATAGACAAACCTCCTTTCTGTTGATATAATTTGTTGTCTATGTTTTTTTCTATCTTTATTATAAGCCTTTACTTTTCCCCATTATATATTTTTATCTTAATATTAAATGAATTTTATTTTAATATTACACATCCTTTTAATTCAATTCCAAATACATTGAAATCTTCTATACTAAGAACTTCTCTATTTTTGAATTCAATACATGATTCCTTTATTTTTGGTATTATGTATTCAGGCCTATATTTATAATTCTCAGCCTTTATTTTACTCAAAGGTCTATGTTCTTGCAGACTCCACAACCCTAAAAAACACTGTTTATTTGGGGAATCGTACATAATATAGGGTGTTGCAGATCTATTATACGTACCTGTATTGTTTAATAAGTCATGATATTCCAATTGCAATTGAGTTACCTGGTTCATATCAAACTTACCTAACGCATACGTATTAATTAAAACAAAGATTCTGTCTTTATCATCAATAAAAGAGTTTGTTTCATCAAAATAGGCAGGATCTAACATACCAATAATTTCTGTTAAATTATATGTGCTGCGAGGTGGATAACTTTCAGTTTCCAAATAGGTGTATCTATTGGTCTTTTTACACTTGATATTAATAACAATATCACCATATTTCAAAGCAAAAGTGTCTATATCTTTGCTAAAAGCGCACTTGAACGACTGACAAGTTATCCAATTATACATACTATCCCTTGCTCTTTTTATATTTTCATAAGTAGCTAAATCTGAAGCGTACTCCTGCAAAATTAAATCTTGTGTTCTATCGAGTTCTAAACAAAGCACAGGAGCTTTATGGTACCTTGTAGACTTGTAGTCAGAGAGTCTGATAACAGGGTTATTTGTCAGTTTTATTTTATTACCAATAACCCTGTTTTTATTCATGTTATTTATCATTTCAAACTGATTATAACCCTCTGTTTGAATTATATTTATGATATCCTGCACTGTCATATATATATCCTCCTTTATTTTACAGACATCGTTACAACATGAATGTTTGTTCGTTTGAATTTAGTATAGCACAAACGTTCCATTTTGTCAACTTAATTTGGTACAATTTATTGTACTATTAATATTTTTATACCCTTTACATATTGCCAGAATTATGTAAAATCTTTTTTTAGCATTCTTATGATACCAATCTGACCTTTGGGTGTCACTCTTGTAGTAAGTGAAATATGCGCATCACCGTACACATAGTAAGTTCTTTCTGTTACCTGAAACCACGGTTGGTTGTCTAAATATTTTTGATAAGGAACATTTTGCTGATTTAACACCTTTTTTTCACGCAAAAAAGAAAACAACCTGTTTCTGCCAATGTTTATTCCGTTTTTGTTAGCTAACTTAGACATATCATTCATAGAAATGCAATCTTTAGAAGTCTGAATATGTGTAGCAAAGCTAACCAAAGGTTCATCTTGTTTAATTTTAGAATTCAGTTGACGGATGGTATTCAATTGTAATTTGAATAAATTTTTGATATTATCATCTGCGTAAGGCAAATAGGTATTTACAAATAAATCATCATCAGATACGTATCCTCCTGTTTTACGGATCGTTGGCAGCACCTCATCAAACACCCAGCGTTCAAATTTTTCAGCTGCCGGAAGCTTGGACTTAACAATAAGTCTATACAAATCTCCTTCGGGAATGTAGTTTACTGTCTGATTGCCACCATTAGTGGGGGTCTGCATTTTAAAGACCCCTTTGCAATGCATTCTAACTGCATCTGCCGGTTTGACATAACCCAAAATCTTTGCACACTGCGTAGCAGGAAAATACTCCTTGCCGTTGATCAACAGTATTTCAAGCTCGCCAAATTCAGTGTTCTCAAATACTTTTACATTATTATTTTCCATAGAAATTACACTTCCTTTTTCTTGTCTTTAATGTTTTTAATTATTAAGTTATAATTAAACCCTACTTTATTATTAAGCGATTTTTCTTGAATGCCAATTGTTCCACTTATCAATAACTACTCGCTGCTCACTTGTAACAGGCTCATTAAACCTCTGCCTCGCTTGTACAATTTTATCATCTTGTACTTCGATAGTTACAAGAGATTTAGTGGGGTTGTCCTTTTTTCGTAAAAACAAAATGTGACATTCTCCAACAATTACTTTACTTATGTATGAAGCAACACAGTTATGTTGACTTACTGCTTCATCTTTAATATCCTGAATCGTTTCGGGGTAAATGAATACATAATCTCCGAATGTGTGTTCCATATTTTTATCAATACGTTTCTTAAAATCTTCTTCATTAAATTGCTCTTTAAGTCGGTTATAGTTCCGGCAAGCAATTTTATGAGTTGTTAAAAAGTGTCTTGGGTATTTATCAAATTTAGGACTAATTCTTTTCATCATACTTGCATAATCAAGAAGTTCTTTCAATAAATAATCCACATCATCTATTGCTTCATAAGTTTTGCAATAATCTATGTAGTTCATCAGAGCTTTTGCAGTATAACCATATTCATCAATTAAAACGTTAAATCTTGAAAACTCATCATAATTGCAAGTTTCTCGATTATATTTACTATCATGAGATGTAAGAATTTTTTTAATATCCTCGTCTGTAAGGGAAATATATTCTAAATTATATGCAAGCAAATATCCATCAGGATTATGTTTATAAAACTCTAAAAACAAATTCGATAAAATAATTTTATGAGTCTTACAGAGTTTAATTAATGCTTTTGGAATATCATTAATTGAATACTCAAATCGTAAATTAACAATATCCTCTATTCCAGCAGAAAATATTTGCTCAAAATTTGCGAACTTTGGAACTCTACTTAATATTGTTCCAATATTATATATACCTCCGTTATTGTAAGCTCCATGTTCTTGAACAAATTTGAGAAACTTCCCATATTGAACATCTTCACAGCAATCAATTAGTTCGTTTATAGTTAATCCACTAAGTTGCGAACATAAATTTGTTACTGGTTTTCCTTTTTTTCCTATTGCCGTTTTAGTAGCAAAATCGTATTTAACAGTTTTACCATCTTCAAAATCAAAAACTAGGAATTGCTTGTCTTTAAATATCTTCATTTACACCACTTTGTCCTTTCTTTTCTGCTATTTTCTTCATCTCTGCCATTTCTTCTCGTTCGATAGTACTAATGTACTAAGCATAAGCGAGCTAACCCCATGTGTTCCACGGTTCTATTTGTGGTTATGCGAAAACGATACGCATACCCTTGTTATTCATAAGCCTTGTTTGTCATAATTCACTTCCTTTCCGTTTCTGTTATGCTAGGTGTCTTAGGTAAATTTATCACAATGTCGCTCGTATGCTTACTTCGTTCACTAAGAATTGTTGAAAGAAATTTTTTTCTTCTTTCAACCTGAACGGGATCTGGGTTTTGAATTATTCTTCTTAAATTTGCCAATGCTTCGGCATCTAATACTAATCCATTTTGCCTAATCTTCATGTCGCTAATTTAACTCCTTTTTATATATATTTATCTATTATCTCTTTGCCAATATTTAAATTTAACATCCGTTCTTGTAATACTCGATTATCCAAACCATTATAATGCTGTTCAGTAATTTTTAAATTTGAATGTCCAACACTCATGCTGCCATACATTAAATCAATTTCGTTCTTTCCATAAGAAATATATTGAATATGTGTTTGTCGCATAGAATGAGAACCATATCTTCCAACAAAATTATGCTTTTTAAAAATACCCTGAATAAACCCGTTAACCCCCTTGACGGTAAACGGAGCTATTTCTAATTTTCTTCCGTTCCAGTCGTACATCTCACCTGTCGTTTTAATAATTTCTCTTCCATTGTCGTCTGTGAAAACACTTTCAACGAAGCATTTTTTTCTCTCTCCACTACGAAAAATATAATTATCTTTTATTAAACCATAATATGAAACAATAAAGGTAATCATTTTTCTTACAGTTTCATTAAACCATACCGTTCTCCACTTGTTAGTTTTTTGTTCTTGTAATGTTATATACTGCTTTATAGTTCCTTTATTATCAAACAAATCACCAACACGTAATGATAATATATCTCCGCAACGATATCCAGTGTTACAACCAAAGATCAACAAAAGAACTTTGTAATATTTTTGATGACACATCAAATCTTCTAAAACGTCATTCAATTCATCTTTTCTAAACCACGACATTGAATGCTGTTTTGTCAATTCATCTGAAATTCTGGCGTTAACTTTTCCTGAGTTCTGTTTTGCTTTTGATGTCTTACATTGAATTCTACAATTTGTAGAAATATATCTATCAGACAAATCAATTAAATTGCATTTAAGTTCTGTATTAATATTCATAACAACACCTTCAATTTACCAACATAACCACAAAAGTATAATGAAATTCCATATTATATAAGTAAAAACAATTGTTAGAATGCCTTGTAAAATAATCTTTTTGGGATCGTTCTTTTCACGTCTTTTACATTTAGTAAGATCAATATTCCGCGTGTTTTCTTGATTTGTTGTTTTATAATCGCTTATCTTGTTATACTCATGTACCATTTGTGCGAACAACAAAAGATTTGTATTAGTACTTTTCATAGTCATTCATCTCCTGATAAATATTATTTAGATTTTTTCCAATTCGGGATATTGTTCCAGATTACTTCCCTTTTAACATTTTCATTCTTATATACTTCGCAATACTCTTCATTTAAAGCCCGTAATTCCTCCGGCTTCATTTTAGCTTTTGTAACAGGATCTATCTGAGTATAAACTTTCATTGCCTCAACTCCAGCTAATGCCGGATCGTATTTTCTCTTATTATCTCGTCTCGTATTTTCAACAAACGCAAGAATCCGTGAAATAACAAATAAAATAATTATAATAATTAAAAGCATTTTTTATTTCTCCTTTATTATACTTTTTACTCTGTACAAAAATCTTGGTATGTGTATATTATAACCCAAGTATTTCGATAAATCAAGGCGTTTTGTACAATTTTTTTGGATTAAATATCTACAAATTTTATTTTTGTATTATAGTAAACTTGCACAAATATTTAGGACTTTTATTTTTAATTACCAAAAATATTGACTTTATTATATTTTTATGATATAATCTATCAAAAAAAATTAGGTGATATAAATGATCGGTGATAGAATTCGACAAAGACGAATTGATTTAGAATTAACACAGGCCAATTTAGCAGAAATGACTAACATTAAAAAAAATACAATCAGTAACTATGAAAACAACGTAAGTTCTCCGAGCGAAGAAAACATTCTTAAATTAATGCAAGCATTAAAATGCGATGCCAATTATTTATTCAAGTGTAATAAAATAGATGAATTTATTTTATCCTCAGCAGAACAAAGATCTATAATAAAATATCGTTCTCTTGATGAATTCGGAAAAAAAACAGTAGATTGTACGTTAGATATACAGTATGAAAGATGCAATAGCGAAAAACAAATTTTATCATCTAATGATAAAATATTTACAGCCAAATCAGCAGCTTTTGGCGGTGATAATAAGATTTATCAAATAACAGAAAAACAATATCAAAAAGCACTTGATATGTTAGAAGATGACGAAAACGATGATTGCTAAATTATAGTAGTAAAAATAACAAATATTTATACTATAATATTTCGACTTAAAGGTTTATAATTATTATATAAATCTTTAAGGAGGAATTGGCATGACAGTACAAGAATGCGCTAAAGTATTTATTAAAAAATATGATGTTCAAAAGCTTACATACTCAAAGCTTGAAGAAATAATAGAAGAACTTGGTTATAAAGTCAAAAAATTTGATATTTACAATAAGCGTTCAATCGAATTTCTTGACAACTTGTCACTTCTTAAGCAAATTGAACATTCAAAATGTTTTATTTATTCATGTAAGAATTTAAAGCTAATTTTTATTTCAGGTTCTCTTAATTCAAAAGAAATAAAAACATTATTACTTCATGAAATTGGACACATAATGCTCAATCATATTTTTAATACTAACGGATTAATTTCTGAAAATATCACATATGAAATCGAAGCTAATGAATTTGTTTATTTGGTACAAGAACAATTAAAAAAGCGTAAAGTTTTACAATCCGTTATTAATAGTTTATTTTACACTCTTATATTAACCGCATGTGTAACTTCTTTACTAATAGGTTATAAGCTTATAAGTTCATCTTCGGATAGTGATCAGTACACAAGTTATAACAACTCAAATTCTATTGTTTCACAAATACAAACAACTACTATTGAATCTGTAACAACATTAAGTAAAAAAACAACTTCAACATTAAAAACAAACACTCTTCAAACTACTACTACTCCAGATACATCTGAAATAACTATTCAAAGCTCTCAGCAGCAAAATAATGAAAATATCTATTATATAACTAAATCAGGCACCAAATATCATTTATCAACTTGTTACCATATTGTCGGGCGTGCTGCAACAAGTGCTACTAAAGAAGAATTGGAAAACGCAGGTTATTCACCTTGTACAGATTGTTTGACATTATGACATTTTTTCTGCGTAACATCCCCTTCTATAAGTGGATACTTCTTGCTGGAAGAGCTTAAAATATTTAATACTTAAATATTTTTCTTTGTTAACAAACAGTTTACTAGTATCAATTTTAAACATTTCTAAATATTCTTGTTCATTAATAAATACAATTATAAAAGTATTATTAATTTTATTTTCAACTACACAAATAAAATGACAAACTTTCCTGTTGTTTTCATTTTAATTTCGTCATCGTTATATAATGTATACATAAAATTTGCCTCCAATCAATAACCCAATCAGCTATAAAACTGTTAGTTTATCTATCCAATTATATCTTTCACTTGGTCGAATTCTGCAATCTTTACAACACCACAAGGACTACTGCTATCACTATAATATTTTCCACCGGTGAAGTATGCCGTACAATCATTTAAAACAACTCCTCTCTGATAACCATTAAGGGTGTTTAAACTTATTTTGTGGCCATTGTAGTCTGTAAGTTCATAATTATTAATAACTTTTCCTTCGCCATATAGTGTATAAATAACTTGGAAACTATCTTTACCATTAAAAATATCATTAGTTTGTGTTTCCGTGAGGTTAAATTTTTCACAGAAATAACACAAATCATCAATATAAAATATTACTTTACGCATTGTAACCTCCTTGGAACATCAGCTTACAAATATTTATAAATGTCTCAATTCAATTATTCTTGTAGTTATTTTTTAAAAAAATTCCACTTCGTTATGGTTATCAAATATTGGAAGTTAAATATTATCTTTCCACTTACTTTTATTAAACATTCGTGTCTGAATGTCATATTTTCCACTTTTTATTTTTGTAATACGAAAAAAAGCTATAACTTTTCCGTTTTTTTAATTTTTTGCACATACTCCATTGAAACCCTGTTATGCACAAATTGTATTGGTACTTATCCAATAATTAACAGAATTATATACTCCAAATCCGCCCGGAGGTGTTACAAGCATTCCACATTTTTTACACCAATTAGCAACACCTTTAGATATATACCACACACCTTCACAGTCTACTCTATTAAGCTGCTTTAAAACGTCAAGTAATATATAATAATCTGTCGGCGTTAGTTCGTTTTTTCTTAAATCTGTTTCTTTCTCAATACTACAAAACTTCTCATATGCTTTACTAAGTATTTTTGTACGCTCTGTTAATTTATCCATTAATTTTTTCTCCTTACGCTCTCTTGTAATATATTAATCTCAATTCAGGAAGTTTTTCCACAAGCGGTCGGGCATCATGTACTACTTCTATAAATTCAGAGTGCGGCATATTGTCAAGAATCATTTCATATTGGTCTATAATGCTATTACGTTCAAACCATTCATGATAAATCTTTGCTTGCATTTCTGCTTCGTGTCTAATTATTCCTATTACCTCCGGCGGAATATAATCTTCCGGAACATACAGTTTGATATTTCCGCCTTCGGAAATATGGGCAACCATTTTGTAATTGCCGTGTTCTTCGACAGCCTTGTTACATACTGTTATACCGTTGCCAAGGTGACACATAAACAGTTCAAATTTTTTCGCTTGCATTATGTTTCCTCCTCAAATCTTTGTTTTAACAAGTGTTTTTAAATCCTTGTGAATGTTTCCACTGTTCAAATCTTCCACCAGTTGAGTGTGCGGCTTGTCAACAAATTTTCCGAAAACAGAAACCAGTTTTCCGCCGTTCCCTTGTTCTTTCTATATGAAATTTTCTTTAAATTACAATACAGATGTTCATTTTCTGCAACGGCACTTTCTTTATCATATCCGCGACCGCTTACAACTACATAAAATTTATCGCTGTTAGTGACAATTTAAAGATGCGGATTATATCCGTAAACACACGACCGCAATATTATTTTTTTATATACTGTTGGACCTTGTAAAGTTGAAGCTTTACAAGATTACATCAGCAATAATAACAATCATAGTAAAACGCTTTAGCTTCTTCTAAAGTATCAAAATAATCATGATACGTATCATGACTACCGCATTCGTAAGAATAATTGTCAAGCTTATTTTCAGCTTTAATTTCATTGATAAATGCTGTAACTTTTCCATTGTCATAATACATTGAAACTACCTCATAAAATGTTTTCATATCAATACTCACTTTCTTCCCCGGTTTGGCCGCCGAGGTTCGGCTTTTAATTATTGTTTTTTATTCACTCTCAATTTTTTTAATTTTCCCGCACTCGCCAACTCTGTGAAACTTATTTGCGAAGTCTATCAGTTTTGACAGTTCGGCTTTTGTTTCATCGCTTGCATTTTTGCTTTGCAGCCCGGCTCTAACAAGATGATATGCGATTTGTATCAACTGTTTGTCGTCAAAATGCGCTGTCAAACTGCCGCACCAAAGCGGCAAACAACTAAAATCCAAATTGGCACCACGCAAGGTAGCGTTACGCAAGTCAGCGCAACTCAAGTCAGCGTTACTCAAGTCAGCGTAACTTAAGTCA
>ULOG01029370.1_pt1 | contig 30101 bp, 23 predicted proteins | sample 1952401 | NCBI WGS metagenome assembly ULOG01 (sample SAMEA4835598, study PRJEB28245) | human gut metagenome | biome: gut microbiome; material: fecal sample | place: Denmark | collected 2008
GCCCAGAGTTATCAGCTTTCCGATAACAGTTCGTTTATGCGTGCCGTTAACGGCGAAGAGGACGATAACCGTTTTTCCGATTATGTCGGCCGCGTTTATGCCAGTCCGAACCGTTATCTGGATTTGAATTATCGCTACCGACTGGACAAGGACGACTTTGATTTGAAATACAGCGAACTCGGGGCGAAAGTCGGCAGTGACATATTTAATGTTTACACTTCGTACATATATTTACAACCGAATCAGAACTCATATTACAAAGCCGGAGAACGAAAAGAGCTCTATTTGTCGCTGAATTCCAAGCTGACGAAGGACTGGTCGGTTTCCGTTTATGACCGAATCGACCTGACTGACAACGGCGGTTCGCTGGAGCACGGCGGGCAGCTGATTTATGAAGACGAATGTCTGAAGCTGGCATTTGTGGCGAGAAAATATAATTATGACGACCCGACGCTGGATGATGACTATGAGTTTAGCGTAACGTTCTTCCTGAAGACGCTGGGCGGCATGGGGTCAAGCTAGCGCGGGGCGGCCAGAGCGGCTGCCGGTGCGATTGTCGGCGCCAACGGAGCGGCAAAGCTCCGGAAGCGGCGCTTTCTGCGAGAGCAGCGACGGAAGAATCTGAAACGGCAGGCTGCGGCTTTTGCGGAAATTCAAGAAGCGACAATTTCTGCGAGAGAGGCGGGGAAATAATGTTAAATTAAAAGGAGAGTTGGAAGATGATGATAAAAACAGCACTTACGGCATTACTTTTCTGGGCTGCCGTGCAGGCGCCGGTTCAGGCTGCGGATATCGACCTTTCCGATTTGGATAAGGCAGTGCGCAGTTCCGGTTCCAAGTCGATTATGTTCAGGCGGGGCGGCGGAGAAGCCGAGGAAGCCAGAATGCAGGCGGAAGCTGAGGCCGAGGCGAGAGAAAAGGCTGAGCAGGAAGCCAAAGTAAAGCAGGAACAGGCCGTTTTCCGCCCTTACAACCTGTTTGGGCGCGGGCTTAAGATTGCGGCGACCATCAACGGGGAGATGATTTCCAACAAGGATTTGCAGGAAAGAGCCAATTTGTTTGCTTTGACGACCGGCATTAATATTAATGACAAGAATAAAAAAATGGTGTCGGACAAGGTGCTGCAAAACACGGTTGACGAGAAAATTAAAATTCAGGAAGCCGAAAAACAGGGAATTCACGTTTCGGATAAGGAGATTAAAGAAGCATATCGCAATTTTGAAAAGTCAAACGGCGTACCGGCCGGAAAATTTGCAAACGTGCTGAAAGAATATCAGGTCAGCAGGGATGTGTTTATGACGCAGATTAAGGCGAATTTGTTATGGAACAAGCTGGTGGCGAATCGCATGGGGCGCGGTGCTGACGTTTCTGAACGCGAGGTGAAAGACGAATATGCCCGGATTAAAAAGGATATGAATACGCCGAAATATATGGTTTCGGAAATTGTAATCAAACGCAAGGACGGCGAGCATATCGGCGAGCTGGTGGAGATTTTGCAGAAAGACCCGCGTTTTGAGTTGTATGCCGCGCAGTTTTCGCAGAGCGCCAGCGCCCCGTCGGGCGGCAAACTCGGCTGGGTAGCGGCCGGACAGCTGGCGGCGCCGCTTGACAAAGTCGTCCGCAGTTTGAAGGAAGGGCAGGTGTCGCAGGCGGTTCCGTACCGTGCCGACTATTATATCTTCAAAATGGACAAGATTTATAATCCGGCGCGGGATAAGCAGAAAATGCCGGACGAAGACGAAGTAAGAACCTTTATTCAGAACCGTAAAACGGATGAAATGGCAAACAAGTATATCCGCGACTTGCGCAACCGTGCCGTGGTGGAAAAGAAATTCTGATGCGATAAAAAGGACTGGCGCTGCGGCGGCAAAAAGCAAAAATAATGCGGCGGAATATGACGGGAGAAGCATAGATGGACGGGACAGACGGCAGAAAAAATGCCTTGCTGAGTACGAGAGAGCTTGTCGAAAAATACGGGCTGATGGCGAAGAAAGCCCTGGGGCAGAATTTTCTGCTGGATGGGAATATTACCGATAAGATTATGCGGTTGTCTTTGGCGGCACAGGGGCGGAAAGACCTGGCAGGGGAAGCTGTTGCCGAGGTCGGTCCCGGTCCGGGCGGGCTGACACAGGCCGTGCTGCGGCAGAATCCGGAAAAGCTGACGGCGATAGAAATGGACGAGCGGTGTCTGGAGATTTTGGGCGAAATAAAGGGGGCTTATCCTCAGCTGGATATTGTCAACGGCGATGCGCTTAAATTTGACTGGGCAGGAAAAGCGGCAACGGAGGGAAAGTTTCATATTGTGAGCAACCTGCCGTATAACGTTTCGGTTGTTTTGCTGGCCGGGTGGCTGGAACAGATTGAGAATATCAAGAGTATGACACTGATGTTTCAGAAGGAGGTCGCCGACAGGATAACGGCGATTCCGGGAACGAAAGATTACGGGCGAATTTCAGTTATTGCGCAGCTGCAATGCGATGTGGTGCGGCTGTTTGATTTGCCGCCGACCTGCTTTGTGCCGGCGCCGAAAATCTGGTCAACGGTTCTGCTGTTTAAGCCGAAATCCGTTTCAGTGAAGCGGCAGGTTTTGGAGCGTGTGGAAAGGCTGACGGAAGCAGCGTTCGGACAGCGGCGCAAAATGATACGCCAGAGTTTGAAAGGCGTTCCGGGTGCGGTTGAAAAAGCGGCGGCGCTGGGTATTGAGCCGACGCTTAGGGCTGAGAACCTGACGCCGGAGCAATATCTGGCACTGGCCGGAGATTGACGGCTGCTGGGCGAGGTGCGTTTGGGCGAAGCCCGAATGATGACGGTAACGGGGCGAGGTGCGTTTGGGCGAAGCCCGAATGATGACGGTAACGGGGCGAGGTGCGTTTGGGCGAAACCTGAATGATGACGGCAACGGAGTGAGGTGCGTTTAGGCGAAGCCCGAATGATGACGGCAACGGGGTGAGGTGCGTTTAGGCGAAACCTGAATGATGACGGCTTTGGGGCGTGGTACGTTTGAATGAAGTCTGAGAGTTGCGGAGAGCAGAAAAGGACTGCCAATGTACCCTATCCGAAAGTCTAATTTGCCGCTGCCGGTATTTAAAAAATAAAAATCGGGTTTATTTCATCTTCTGTTTTAACAATTAATTTTTTATAGGAGATGAAAATGACAGAAGGCGTTAGATTTCCGACTTTAGCGTTTATTACCGGCGGTGCCGGACAGGCGAACGAAGGCATTCCGCCGCAGCCGTTTGAAACGTTCTGCTATGATTCGGCGCTGATGGAGGCCAAGATTGAAAACTTTAACGTAGTTCCCTATACGTCGGTGCTGCCGAAGGAAGTTTACGGCAACATTGTTCCGGTTGACAAAGTAGTTAACCAATTTAAGCACGGCGCGGTGCTGGAAGTCATTATGGCAGGCAACGGCGCAAACCGCGACGAACACAAAGCGATTGCCACCGGGCTGGGCATCTGCTGGGGCAAGGACAAAAACGGCGAGCTTATCGGCGGCTGGGCGGCTGAATATGTTGAGTATTTTGATACCCATATTGACGACGATATAGCCAAGGGGCACGCGGAGATGTGGCTGAACAAGTCGCTTAACCATGAGTTGGAAATCCGCGGCGTCGAAAAGCACAGCGATTTTCAGCTTTACCATAACTTTATCAATATCGAACAGCAGTTCGGCTATTGTCTGACCTGCCTTGGCTTTTTGAATTTCGAACACGCTCCGGCAGCCAAAATTTAACGGCGAACCGGAAGGAGTGTGGGTTTAATCCGGCAGAGCAGCGGGGCTTGCGGCGCCGTTTTAGTTAACCGGAATTAATTAAGTCAAAGGAAAAAGCAATGGCAATTAAAGACAATAGAAGAAACAGCGCCGCGGTTCAGCCGGCTTCGGCAGGCGGCGCGGGCGGCGGAAGCGGAGGCGTTTCCGCGGAACGGGCTGCCGGCGTTTCCGGCGGCCACGGGCAAACGTCCGAATCTTCCGGCGGCGGAAAGCTGGGCGTTTGGGCGTTGGCCGGCGTGGTTGTCAGTTCAATGATCGGCGGCGGTATTTACAGCCTGCCGCAGAATATGGCCGCGGGCGCGTCGGTCGGCGCGGTGCTGCTGGCCTGGCTGATTACCGGCATCGGTGTTTATTTTCTGGCGAATACGTTTCGCATTTTGTCTGTCGTCAAACCGGATTTGACGGCGGGCATTTATATGTACAGCCGGGCAGGTTTCGGCCCGTATGTCGGCTTTACCATCGGGTGGTCGTACTGGCTGTGCCAGATTTGCGGCAACGTCGGTTATGCCGTGATTACGATGGATGCGCTTAATTATTTCTTTCCGCCGTATTTTGCGGGCGGCAACGGCATTTATTCCATTATCGGCGGTTCGCTGCTGATATGGGGTTTTAACGCGCTGGTTCTGAAAGGCATCAAGCAGGCGACGATTATCAACCTTATCGGCACGGTGGCAAAAATTGCGCCGCTGTTGTTTTTTATCGTCATAACGCTGATATTTTTCAACTCGGAGCGGTTTTCGTTCGACTTCTGGGGCGAGCGGGAACGTTCGCTTGGAGGTCTGGCGAAGCAGATTGAGGGCACGATGTTGGTTACCCTGTGGGCATTTATCGGTATAGAGGGCGCGGTCGTGATGTCTAAACATGCCAAGAATCCGAAAGCGGTCGGCACGGCGACGCTGCTGGGCTTTTCCGGCTGTCTGCTGATATATGTTTTGCTGTCAGTCCTGCCGTACGGCATTATGGATCAGGAACAGCTGTCGAAACTGCCGAATCCGTCGACGGCGGCGGTTTTGGAACCGGTTATCGGCAAATGGGGTTCGTATATCATGAACATCGGCCTGCTGATTTCGGTATTGACAAGCTGGCTGGCGTGGACAATGGTAACGGCACAGATTCCGCAGGCAGCGGCCGAAAACGGCACGTTTCCGAAAGAGTTTGTCAAAGAAAACGCCGCACAGGCACCGTCGGTTTCGCTGTATGTTACGAGCGGTCTGATGCAAGTGTTTATGCTGCTTGTATATTTTTCGGGCAATGCGTGGAACACGATGCTCAGCATTACCAGCGTTATGGTGCTGCCGGCTTATTTTGCGAGCGCGATGTATCTGTGGAAACTGTGCGAAGACCACGAATACCCGTCCGGTTTCTATATCCGCCGGTCGACGGCGCTGCTTTCCGCAGTTCTGGGGTCGCTGTATGCACTCTGGCTCATCTATGCGGCCGGGCTTAATTACCTGCTGATGGCTCTTATCTTTATGGCAATCGGCATTCCGGTCTTTATCCATGCCCGCAGGCAGAATGCGCCGCATGAACCGGCGTTTTCCGCGGGAGAACGTTTTGCCGCATGGATATTGGTTGCGGCAGCCCTGTTTGCCATTTACGCGATGGCGACGGGCGTGGTTGCGGCCTAGACAACAACAAAGCACCGGAAAAATTTCCGGTGCTTGTACTTTGTGCGCTCGGTGCGTTTAAGCGTCATCTATACGTTTAAGCGACCTCTATACGTTTAAGCGACCTCTATACGTTTAAGGCCTTACGGTAGGTTTCAAGCAGGAATTCCTGCTCGTCGCGGTCTGCCTGATTCATTTTTCTTAATTTGATAATGGCTTTCATAATTTTAACATCAAAACCGACGCCTTTGGCTTCAGCGTAGATGTCGCGAATATCCGAAGAAATGCCTTTCTTTTCTTCTTCCAGGCGTTCAATCCGTTCAATCAAAGAATTCAATCTGGTGCTGTCGATGCCGCCGACTTCATTTTCCGACATAGTTGTTCTCCCTTTTATGTTATTAAAGAATCGTATCATATACGCTGCGGCACTTTAGCAAAGATATTTTTTTTTGACAAGATATAAATTCGGCGAAAAGCGGCGGCGGTTGAATGGAGGCGAAAGGCGGGGAGGACGAAAACGGGGACAGGAACGGCGGCGGTTAAATAATTGTGGAGAAAATGAAGAATAATAAGTTATTAAAAATTTATGGTATATATGTAACCATAGCAAAAGATGGTTTTAAACTTTTTAGGGGAAGAATATGCCAAACGATACGCGTACAAAAATCTTAGCAACATTGGGGCCGTCGTCAAATACCGAAGAAAAAATCAGCGCCCTGATTGAGGCGGGGATTGACGGGTTCCGGCTTAATTTCAGCCACGGGACACAGGAAGAACACAAACGGACTTATGAGATTGTAAGGCGTGTGGCGAAAGAAAAGGGCGTGCGCGTAACGGTTGTGGCGGATATGCAGGGACCAAAGCTCCGAATCGGAACGTTCAAAGACGGCAAAGTTTTGTTGAAAAAGGGGCAGAAGTTTACGCTGGACATGCAGGATATTCCGGGAGACGAAACAAGGGTTCTGCTGCCGCACAAGGAAATTTTTGAAGCGTTGAAAGCCGGCGACAAACTGCTGGTTAATGACGGAAATATCGTGTTGAACGTTTTGAAGTGCAACAAAGAATCGGCGGAAACGGAAGTTGAGGTCGGCGGGGTTATTTCCGGGCACAAAGGCGTGAATCTGCCGAATTCGTCGCTTAATATTTCGCCGCTGACGGAAAAGGACCACAGCGATTTGCAGTTTGCGCTGGGGCTCGGGGTGGACTGCATCTGCCTGTCTTTTGTGCAGCGGGCGTCAGACATTAAGGAGGCGCGCAAGATTATCGGCAAGCGGGCATGGATTATTTCGAAGCTGGAGAAGCCGCAGGTGCTTGACGATTTGGACAACATTATCAAAGCGTCGGATATGGTTATGGTGGCGCGCGGCGATTTGGGCGTGGAATGCCCGATTGTTACGGTGCCGGTGCTGCAAAAACGGATTGTGTCGCGCTGCCGCGTGTTCGGCAAGCCGGTCATTGTGGCGACGCAGATGCTCGAATCGATGATGTCGGCGCCGATGCCGACGCGGGCGGAAGTTTCGGACATTGCCAACGCGGTTTATGACGGCTGCGACGTGGTTATGCTTTCCGGCGAAACGGCAGCCGGCAGCTATCCGGTTGAGACGGTCAAAACGATGCACGGCGTCATTTTGCAGGTGGAGGCCGACCCGAAATATCTGGAGAGCGTGCACCGCTTTGAGCAGGGGGCGTGCGGCAGCAGCGAAGCGCGCGCGATTACGCATGCGGCGGGCGAAGTTGTCAAAACGCTGGAAAAAGTTGCCTGCACCGCGACGTTTTCGGTCAGCGGGGCGACGACGCTGGCAATGGCGCAGGAACGTCCGAGACTGCCGATTATTTCCATCAATCCGACGGAGGAAATTGCTCACCGGCTGAATCTGGTCTGGGGTGTCAAGACGTTTGTCGACCGGAAAGTGTTTGAGAGTTTTGACAATATCGAAACCGTGTCGCGCGGGGTTGCCGCGGAGGCTGGGCTGGCGAAAAAAGGCGAGTATATTGTGGTTACGGCCGGGTATCCGTTCGGCTGCGTGGGGAGTACGAACGTGCTGCATATCGTTAAGGCTTGACCGGCCGGGCGGTAAGAAACGGCGAAAGCTGCGGATGAGATATTCCGCAGCTTTTTGCGTGCGGAGAAGGAAGGCGCGGAGAAAGCAAAAACGTGTCTTATCCGCTTGATTTTAAAACTTATATATACGAAATAATCTGAAATAATTCGTGTCAGGAAAAGAGTTTTAAACGCCTTGTTAATTTTTGCCATGCTATTATGCTGTCAATAGTGATAAATTGTTATGGAGTGATGAAAACTATGGCAAAAGAAACTCAGGTGCAAACGAACGAAGAAGCAGAGAAAAAGCATGTGGACGAGCTGGTGGCACGCGTTGCCGCGGCGCAAAAGAAATATGCCGAATATACGCAGGAACAGGTTGACCACATCTTCCGCCGCGTGGCTTTGAAGCTCAGTTCGCTCAGAATTCCGCTGGCGAAAATGGCGGTTGAAGAAACCGGTATGGGCGTCGTTGAAGACAAGGTCATCAAAAACCACTTTGCGTCGGAATACATTTACAACAAATTCAAAAATACCAAAACCTGCGGCATTCTGGAAGAAGACAAGGCCAACGGGCTGATTAAGATTGCGGAGCCGCTGGGCGTGATTGCCGGCGTTATTCCGACGACGAATCCGACTTCTACCGCAATTTTCAAGTCGCTGATTGCGCTCAAGACCCGCAACGGCATTATTTTTTCGCCGCATCCGCGTGCCAAGAAGTGCACGGTAGAAACCGCGCGCATTATTCTGGAAGAGGCTGTTAAGGCAGGCGCGCCGGAAGACATTATCGGCTGGATTGAGAATCCGACAATTTTCCAGACCCAGTATCTGATGCAGCATCCGCAGATTGACATTATTCTGGCGACCGGCGGTCCGGGCATGGTCAAATCCGCTTACAGTTCCGGCAAACCGGCACTGGGCGTCGGCGCAGGCAATACGCCGGCATTGATTGACGAAACGGCAGACATTCAGATGGCGGTTTCTTCAATTTTGATGTCCAAGACTTTTGACAATGGTATGATTTGCGCATCGGAACAGTCGGTTACGGCAGTTAAAGACGTGTATGACGCGGTTAAGGCGGAATTTGTCAAACGCGGCGCGTATATCCTGACGCCGAAAGAAAAGGAAAAGCTCGCCAAAGTGATTATGATTGACGGGCATCTGAACGCGGCAATCGTCGGACAGCCGGCATACAAGATTGCGGAAATGGCGAAAATTTCGGTGCCGGAAGAAACGAAAGTTTTGATTGCCGAGTGTACGAAAGTCGGTGCGGAAGAACCGTTCTCAGCCGAAAAGCTGTCGCCGGTTTTGGCAATGTATAAGGCCGACGATTTCAAGAGCGGCGCAGATTTGGCGAAGGCTCTGGTATCGCACGGCGGCAAGGGGCACACTTCGGTGCTTTATACCAATCCGCAGAACGACGACAGGATTAAATATTTCGGCCACCTGATGATTACGGGGCGCGTGATGATTAACTGCCCGTCGTCGCAGGGCGCTATCGGCGACATTTACAACTTTAGGCTTGAACCTTCTCTGACTTTGGGCTGCGGCTCCTGGGGCGGCAACTCGGTCAGCGAAAACGTAGGAGTAAAACATCTGATGAATATCAAAAACGTAGCGAAACGCGAAGAAAATATGTTGTGGTTCAGAATTCCTCCGAAAGTTTACTTTAAGCCGGGTTCGCTGTCGTTTGCTCTTAAGGAACTGAAAGGCAAAAAACGCGCGTTTATCGTTACCGACAAGCCGCTGTTTGATTTGGGCTATACCAAGAAAGTTACCGATGTTCTGGACGAAATCGGCGTTGCGTACAAAATATTCTCCGACGTGCATCCGGATCCGGATCTGACGACGGTCAATATGGCTATCGGTACGCTCCGTTCGTTTGAGCCGGACGTTATCATTGCGCTGGGCGGCGGTTCGCCGATTGACGCGGGCAAGATTATGTGGCTGATGTACGAACATCCTGAATTGAAATTTGAAGATCTGGCGATGCGCTTTATGGATATCCGCAAACGTATTTTTGAATTTCCGCAGCTGGGCGAAAAGGCCGTGATGGTCGCTATCCCGACCACGTCGGGCACGGGTTCGGAAGTAACGCCGTTCTCCATTATTACCGATGACCATGAGGGCGTTAAGTACGCGGTAGCGGATTATGCGCTGACTCCGTCGATGGCGATTATCGACTCGGATTTGGTACAGACAATGCCGAAGGGATTGTGCTCGGCTTCGGGTATCGACATCCTGACCCATGCGCTGGAATCGTACGTTTCCTCAATGGCGACCGAATATACGCGCGGCCTGTCGCTGGAAGCCGGCAAACTGGTGTTTGACTATCTGCCGTCCTCTTATGCGACAGCAGACTCTTATGCCCGCGAGAAAGTTCATACGGCGGCGACGCTGGCCGGTATGGCGTTTGCGAATGCGTTTTTGGGCGTCTGCCACTCTATGGCGCATAAACTCGGTTCGCACTTCAATATTCCGCACGGCGTAGCGAATGCTTTGCTGATTTGCCAGGTTATCCGCTTTAACGCAACGGACAAGCCGGCGAAACAGTGCGCTTTCCCGCAGTATAAGTTTCCGCATGCCAAAGCGGCGTATGCCGAATTTGCGGCGGCGATGGGCTTTAAGGGCAAGACCGACGACGAGAAAGTCAACGCGCTGGTTGAGGCGATTAAAGAGCTGAAGACGAAAATCGGCATTCCGGGCTCTATCCGGGAGTGGTTTGCCATCCGCGGCGAGTATACCGACGAAGATTTCAAAAAAGCGATGGAAACGCTGCCGACATTGGCGTTTGACGACCAGTGTACCGGTTCCAACCCGCGTTATCCGCTGATTAAGGAAATCCGCAAACTGTATGAACTGGCATACGAAGGGGTTACGGACTTTGAAATCTAGCTTGCAGCGATGATGAAATGAAAGGCGGTTCCATGGAGAACCGCCTTTTTTGTGCGGAGATGACAGGGCAGGGGGAACTGCGGCACGGGGTGCTGAAAAAAATGGTTCCTTTTTTTTCTACAATCTGTTTTTAGGGCTTTTAGTGTAAACACAATAGGTTAATAAACAATAAAACTGATGACTATAATCGAACGTTATATGTCATCACAGAAGGGGCACGGGGGGATTTGCGCTTTTGAGCTGAAATGCGCGGGCGTTGTCTGGCTTATTTTGGCAGCAGTTTTTCTGACTTATTGGAGCAGTTTTTTTCTGGGGAATCACGATTTTCGTTTTATGCGTTACGGTGTACCGCTTGAAGCTGGGGTTTTTGAAGGACGGTTTACCCAGTTTCTGCCGTCATGGCTGTTGACCGGCGGGCATATTCTGCCGGCTTTTAACGTCTTGCTGGGTTTTGCCTTTTTTGCCCTGGCAGCGGTCAGGCTGGCCGAATGGTACGGACTGTCGGAAAGATATCGCGATGTACTGCCGTTTACTTTGCTGATTGTGTTAAATCCATATGTGCTGACGCAATTATATTATGTGCACCAGATACTGTCCATATTCGTCTGGCATTTTCTGTGCGTCTGGGGCGTGATTTGGATTGACCGGGCGGTTTTGGTGGCGGAAGAAGGGAAAAAGGGGACAGGATATGCTGAGATGAGCGGAAGAAAAAGGGCGGCAGGATGTGCCGCAGCGGATGAGAGGGAAAAAGGTGCTGCTGTGGACGGGAGGAAAAAAGCGGCAGGGGATGTTGTGTCGGGTGAACGGGACAGGATGGTGTGGAGTGGTGCTACGGACGAAGGGAAAAAAACGGCAGGGTATGCCGCGGCGGGCATGTCGGCGCTGTTTGTCAGCCTGGGCGGATATACGGCGGCGCTTGAGTTGGTACTGACGATTTGCGCAGGGAAATTCTGGCTGGACATCCTGCGGGCGGAAAAGAACGTAAAAGCGATTTTCCGGCATTATTTGAAACTGGGGGCGGGCGTTATGGCGGCGCTGCTTTGTTATGCGGCGGTTATCTGGGAGATGAAGCGGCGGAATCTGATTTTTTTAGGTATGTATAACGTGCAGACGCTTCCTTTACGGGACATGCCGGAAAAATTTTTGCAGCGATGGCATAAGCCGTGGGAAATATTATATTCGGTGTTTCCGTATGAAGTGCCGCTTGCAGGGTACGGCTTTCTGTTGCTGGCCGTGGCGGCACTGGCTGCATCGCTGGGGCGGCGGAAATTTCTGTGGGGTGCGTTATGTCTGATTGTTTCGGTCTATCTGGCATTTTTTTTGGCTTTTATTACGCCGCATGATTTTTTTGATACGTTTCGGATTCATTTTTTTTCAGTTCCGTATTTGACGGCAGTCTTGTTTGCAATCGCATTTTCCTGCGGCGGCAACGGCAGCCGCAATTTGGCGCTGGCGGCAGCGGCGGTTATGATGTGCGTTTATATCCGAACGGACATTTACGCACAAAAAATCTGGCTGTTGGGGAACAGACAGGATGAATTGTATGTTGAGAGGATAAAGCAAGATTTGCTGCCGCGTTTGAAACCGGGAAAGAAATACAGGCTGGCAACTTTGGGAGGTCTGTACGGCAGAGAAAAATTTGCGGGTATAAGTACTGTGTATTCTCTGCGTACTTGCGAGCGTGACAGGGAGTTATTCAGAGCTCCAATGTATTTTAGTGTGATGTTCTCCAGCGGCTTTTTTTTATCGGAGCCAGAGAGTCCCATTTGGGGTGATGCAATGTATCTTGGCGGTGGAATATTTTACGGAATAACGCCGGAAAATATAATGAAGGGAAAGCGCTTGGATGCTGAGATATTTGCCAGAACTTTTGGATTGGATAAAGAAGCGCAGCTTGATACTCTGAAAATTATGATGCCGTATCCGGCTGCCGACTATTGTTTTGTCGGAGAGAAAGACATTTTTCTGATGATGCCGCAGGTGCGGTATGACAGGGAGACGTTGGCAGGCATTATCCAGGAGGAGCTGACAAAAAATACTGCTGTCGGCGAACATGGCGGTTAACCTGATGTTTACATATCCCGGGTTAAACTGCGGGAAAACATACGGGCGGCGACGTTATGAGACGGGCGGCCGGAATACCAGACGGGAGAGAATGATGAAAGACAAAGGAATGAAATGGGTGATAGTTGCCGATGTGATGGCGATTATCGTGGTCGGGCTGCTGTTGTGGGCATCGTATATTGACCGCGAGGTGGAGCGCCAGCAGCTGGAGGCACAGGCGGAAACCCAGCTCGGGCAGGACAAGCCGGCGGCAAAAAGCTATGACTTTGATTTGCAGCTGACGCCGCAAAACTGCGAGGGCGTGGACGGAACCGTCGATGCGGTGCTGATTACCGATGCCAATTATATGGATTTTACGCGGGTGGCGATTAATTCGGCAAAGCAAACCAAATGCCCAGGCAGCAAGTACAACTTTTATGTTATGACGCTGGACGTTTCGGCTTCCGACGAGGCGGCGTTGAAAGCGCTGGCAGGAAACGGCGTTACGGTTACGGTTTTGCCGCAGAAGGAAATTGATTTGTTTTATATCAGGGATACGCATGTTTCAAAGACATCGCTGCTGAAATATTATATTGCCGAGGCGCTGCCGCAGCTGGATAAAGTCCTGTATATGGATTCCGACGTTTTGGTTTTGCATGATTTGAACGGCCTGTACCGGACAGATATTGAGGGCAAATATCTGGCGGCGGTCAAAGACCCGTCCTGGTTCTTTGAAAACGCACACGTTTTGGAGCTTAATCTGGAAAAGCGCGGCTATTATTTTAATGCGGGCGTGATGCTGATGAACCTTAAGAAAATCCGCGAGGACAACCTGTTGGCGAAGCTTGAAGACTATACAAACAACAATTTCCGCACCTATATGGACCAGGACGCATTTAACGTTGTGGTCGGCGAAGATGTTGCGGTATTGCCGTTTGAAGACAATACGATGAATTTCTTTTTTGAGCATGTCGATTTGCCGACGATGGCAGCGTATTACGGAGAAGACTGGCAGAATTATGAGGACGTGTTTGCGCCGGCAACTATTCTGCACTTTGCCTCTTCGCGCAAGCCGCTGGGGACAGTGGTGCCAAAGACCAATTTCTTTTATATGCTGCAACGGTTATGGTATAAATATTATACGCCGCTGCCGCCGTTGGACTAGCGACAGTCGTGTTGTCTGCGGTGAACGCGGGAAAGATGCGGCAGTCCGATCGGAGAACTGTCGGAACCTACAGATCATATAAAGAAAGCGCCCGGTAAACGGACGCCTTCTTTTTGGAGCAATTGAAACGTTTTTGGGGAAACAGCCGCGGTGAGCCGGGCTGTTTCTTTCGTTTTACAGCATGGCCAGCGCTTTTTTTGTATATTCGGAAAGCGTAGCGGCGCTTTTTTCCAGTGCCTCGCGTTCGCCGTCGCACAATTCGGGAACGAGAGCCGTTTCAACACCGTTTTTGCTGACGATTGACGGGAGCGAATAGCAAATGTTGTCGTAGCCGCCGATGCCTTCGTCATGGTGCGAGCTGACGGTTAAAATCGCGTGCTTGTCGCTGATGATGGAGTTGCAGATGTACTGCGTGGCGGAAGCTATGCCGAAATAGGTAGAGCCTTTGCCTTTGATAATCGTATAGGCAGAGTTGCGCACTTCGTTATCAATGGAACCTTTGACGACTTTATCCAAATCTTTGCCGATTTGTCCGGCGAGGCGTTCAACACAGGTGGTTCCCGCGACGGCGCTGGACCAGACCAGAACCTCGCTGTCGCCGTGTTCGCCGATGACGTTGGCATGGACGGATTTGGGCGAGATGCCGAGGTGGCGTCCGAGAATGCTGCGGAACCGGGCGGAATCGAGCACGGTACCGGTGCCGAAAACGCGGTTCTTGGGGAAGCCGGAAAGCTTTAAGGTTACTTCGGTCATAATGTCAACCGGGTTGGCGGCGATGACCAAAATCGCGTTCGGGGCGTATTTGACCACTTCGGGGATAATGCTTTTGAAGATACCGACGTTCTTTTCCAGCAGGTCAAGGCGGGTTTCTCCCGGCTTTTGGTTGGCTCCGGCCGTAATGACGATAATGCCGGCGTCTTTCAAATCCTTATAATCGCCGGCGACGACACGGGCACCGAACGTAAACGGGGTGGAGTGGGAAATATCCATGGCCTCGGCAATCGCGCGTTCCTTGTTGGCATCGATTAAAATCAGTTTTTCCGCACTGCCTTCGCTTGCCAGCGAATAGGCGATGGCGCTGCCGACCATTCCGGTTCCGATAATTCCTATCTGCATATTTTTATCCCTTCATCTTAAAAAAATCATTAGTCCTTTAATTCATTGGTATATATAGTGTGCCTTTTTATAGAAATAAAGTGTTATTTTGCAGGAAAAACGAATTTTTTTTGGCGCGGGGAAAAGCCCGAAAAACAGCGGCTTCCGGCTGTTCGGACAGGGGGATAAGTTGAAAAGTTTAAAAAAATGCTTGTCAAATAAAGTTTTTGTGTGTAGCGTTTGTTTCAGACGTTAGTCTAAAATTTGTTTTAATAATTTTTAGAGGTTGAATTTAATGACTGATACCGCTGATCGTGTTAAGAAAATTGTTGCTGAACATTTAGGTGTTGAAGAAACAAAAGTAACAGACAACGCAAACTTTATTGACGATTTGGGTGCTGACAGCCTGGATACCGTTGAACTGGTTATGGCATTCGAAGAAGAATTCGGTTGCGAAATTCCTGATGAAGCAGCAGAAAAAATTCTTACAGTAAAAGATGCTATTGACTATCTTTCAAAAGCTGCGTAAGTCTTTGGAATTATCATAAGTTAGAACTCGCTCAAAAGTTTTAAGCGAGTTTTTTCATACTAAATTTATCCGTGTTGGCTTGCCGTGCCGGTTGTACGGCCTGTCCTGTTCCGGGGCGGCAAAGCGGCGGATAGAGACGAGAGGTTGTTTAATGAGAAGAGTTGTCGTTACAGGTATGGGCGTGGTTTCCCCGCTCGGAAGAGGCGTTAAGCATAACTGGGAGTCCCTGATGGCAGGGAAGTCCGGCATCAGCCGGATTGAGGGCGTTGACCTTAAAGACATTCCGGTTATGATTGCCGGCCAGGTTCCGTTTGGCGAAAACGAGCCCGATTTTAATCCGGATACGGTATTTGCCCCGAAAGACCAGAAAAAGAATGATAAGTTCATTATGTACGGGATGGCTGCCGCCGGAGATGCCTTAAAAGACGCCGGATGGGATGCCGAAACGGCCAGCGAGGAAGAAAAAGACCGCGCGGGCGTTATGATGGGCGCCGGTATCGGCGGCCTGCAGGGGATTTATGAAAATGCCGTTTCGTTTAACGAATTCGGCATGAAGAAAATTTCGCCGTTTTTTATTCCGTCGGTGCTGATTAACCTGATTTCAGGCAACGTTTCCATCAGATACGGGCTGAAAGGTCCGAACCATGCCTGCGTTACGGCCTGCTCTACCGGAACCCATGCCATCGGCGATGCAGCGGCGATGATTGCGCGCGGCGATGCCGATATGATGGTGGCCGGCGGTGCCGAATCTGCGGTAAACGTTTTGGGGCTGGCCGGTTTTGCCCGGATGAAGGCAATTACTTCCGACTTTAACGATGCGCCGGAAAAGGCTTCCCGCCCGTGGGACAAAGGCCGCAGCGGCTTTGTCATGGGCGAAGGCAGCGGTGCGCTGGTTTTGGAAGAATTGGAACATGCGAAGAAAAGAGGTGCGAAGATTTATGCCGAAATCGTCGGTTACGGCATGAGCGGCGATGCATATCATATTACGGCGCCTTCGGGCGACGGCGCGTACCGGGCAATGAAGATGGCGGCTGACCATGCGAAAGAACATGGCGTGGAGTTGTCTGATATCGGATACATCAATGCGCACGGGACGTCGACTCCGGCAGGCGATGTCGGCGAAGCAATGGCGGTAAAACGTCTGTTCGGCGACGAGGGCATTAAGAATGTTTCGATGTCTTCAACGAAGTCGGCTATCGGGCATCTGCTTGGTGCGGCCGGCGCTGTTGAGGCTGTTTATACGATTATGGCAATACAGGAACAGACCTGTCCGCCGACGCTGAATTTGGAAGACCCGGCTGACGAGCTGGCTGATTTTGATTTGGTTCCGTTAAAGCCGAAGAAACGCGAAATCAAGGCGGCTATGTCGAACTCTTTCGGTTTCGGCGGTACGAATTCGTCCATCGTGTTTAAGAAGTACAGCGATTAAAACGATACGGCGGGTTTATGATGAAGATATTCCGTTGGCTCCTGACGACCATGTTTTTGCTTGCGTTGTCAGGGGCTTTCGCCGTTTTATGGGTGAATGAACAGTTTCGGCAGGAATATGAACTTGCGGGGATGACGGAAGTTTCCGTGCCGCGCGGGGCGGGGCTGAACCGGACGGCAGCGTTGCTGGAAGAAAAGGGCGTGGTGGCCGATGCGCGGCTGTTTGTATTGTATGCGCGGCTGAACGGGCTGGCCGGGAAAATTAAGGCCGGAGAATATGCTTTTGCCGGCACGGTTTCGATAGAGAAGGCGGCGCGGCGTCTGGCAGAAGGCGACGTGATTGTCCGCAGCGTAACGATACCCGAGGGGAAAACGCTGGCGGAGATAAAGAAAATTCTGGCGGATAATCCGTATTTGAGCGGAGACATTACGTTGGAATTGCAGGAAGGCGACGTGTTGCCGGAAACTTACCATTTTTCCCGAGGGGAGAGCCGCAACAGCATTCTGGCAAAGGCAAAAACGGCTATGAAGAACGAACTGGCGGCGGCGTTTGCCGGAAGGGATAAGGATTTGCCCTTGGCAACGGAAAAAGAGCTGCTGACGCTGGCGAGCATCATTGAAAAAGAAACCGGTCTGGCGTCCGAACGCGGCAAGGTTGCCTCGGTATTTGTCAACCGGCTTAATCTCGGTATGAAACTGCAAACGGATCCGACGGTGATTTATGCCGTAACCAACGGGCAGATGAATTTGGGGCGGCCGCTGTATAAGAAAGACCTGACGGCGGATTCCCCGTATAATACATACGTTTATGCAGGGCTGCCTCCGGCGCCGATTTGCAGCCCCGGGCGCGAGGCGATACGGGCGGCGGCTCATCCCGAAAAAACAAAATATCTGTATTTTGTGGCGGACGGGTTGAGCGGCGGGCACCGGTTTGCCCGAAGCCTGACCGAGCATAATAAAAATGTGGTGTTGTACCGGAAACAGCGCGGGCGTTGATATATGTGCGATGTTGGGGGGAGAAAGCTTTCGGGAAAAGCAGGCGGGCGTTATATTTAGCGGGCAGGAGCCGTATTTAAGGCGCTGTATTTAAAGGGTCATTTTTTTGCAATAATTTAACAGAGAAAATCTCCTTGCAAATACAAGGAGATAATATAAACTAAAGGATATGAAATAAAACGACGGTTTTATTTCGGCAGTTGAACGGAGGATTTTAGAATGAAAACGTTAGCCAAATTGTTGAGTTATCTGATGCCGGTCAAAAAATACCGCAAACCGTTTTTAAAGCGGCTGGAGAACCTTTTGTGGTGCGGGGATTATCGGAATCCGTATGTTTCAAAAATCCGCCGTACGGCGAAAAAACGGGCAGGAACCTGTATGTTGCCGGGCCGAGCAAGGTAAACCGCAATACAACGTTGGGCGATAACGTGCGCTTTCACGGCATGAAGATTACCGGCAAAGGGAGGGTGGATATCGGGTCGTATGTCATTGCTGCCGGCGACTGCATGATTATTACACAAAATCATAATTATGAGGGAGATGCCATTCCGTATGACGATACATTAAATTTTCGCGATGTGGTTATCGGCGATTTTGTCTGGATTGGAGCGCGGGTTTTAATTTTGCCGGGAACGAAAATCGGCGAAGGGGCGATTATTCAGGGCGGTGCCGTCGTGCACGGCGAGATACCGCCGTATGCGATTGCAGGCGGAAACCCCGCAAAAGTTTTCAAATACCGTGACGCAGAGCATTTTAAGAAGCTCAAGGCAGAGGGAAAGTTTTATCGCGGGTAAACAAGAGCCGGACGGCAATGAGGTGCCGGAGCTTTGACGGGGGAGAAAGTCCGTCGGACGGCCGGGTGTGTTGAAATCAGCGGCAGACGGTGCGGTTCTGGTGGCGGGGCGGCGTCTGGATTCTCAGATATGTTCCAGCAATTCTTCCGGGCGGTCGATGACGGTTTGTGCTCCGTGTTGCAACAAAGCATCACGGGTGCGGAAGCCCCAGGAAACGCTTATGCAGGGCAGGCCGGCGTTTTGTGCTGTTTCAATGTCCACTTCGGAATCGCCGACGTATATGTTCGGTTCGGTGGCAGCGTTTTGGGCGGCAATCAGGGCGAAGACAGCGTCCGGCGCCGGTTTCTTCTTTACGGTGTTGCTCACGCCCTGCGCATAATCTATCAGCCCGCCGAAGAATTTTGCAGCCAATGCCTTGACGCCTTCGTCAAATTTGTTGGAAACGATGCCCATTTTGACGCCGCGCCGGCGCAGTTCCTGCAACAGCGGAATAATGCCCGGGTATGGGACGGTGTAATCGTTGAGGTGGGCGGAATAATAAGTTTTGAATGTGGCAAAAACAGGTTCAAAATCCGGGTTTTGCCGGCCTTGGGGGAGGGCTCCGGCAACCAGGGCGTCAATGCCGTTGCCGAGCAGTGCCAGCGTTTCGGCTTCGGTCTTTTCGGGGAAATTGTGGGAGCGCAAGGCGTAGTTCAAGGCGATTTCCAAGTCTTTTGCTGTGTTGAGGAGAGTTCCGTCCAAATCAAATATTATCATGGTTGTCCTTTCTTTTTTGTATGTTTTAGCAATAGAGTGTCTTTAAGTGTGTCTTATCCCTGTTGTCGGGGCGCTGGCCGGTTGTTTCAGCGAGGGGTATTTTAATGCGTTTTGTTTTACCAGTGTCAGCCGGCTGTTGGCCGATTGTTTCAGCGAGAGGTATTTTAATGCGTCTTGTTTCGCCTGTGCGGCAAGTTGCGGGCGGCATGTTGCAGTGATTGGCGTTTTAATGCGCCTTGTTTCGCCAGTGTCAGCCTGCTGTTGGCCGGTTGTTTCAGCGAGAGGCATTTTTAATGCGCCTTGCCCCAGTTGTCCCCGATACCGACGTCGGCAATCAGGGGAACTTTGAGGTCAATGCCGGTAATGTTTTCCATTTCCCGTTTTATCAGCGCGGCAGCGGTTTCCACCTCGTCGAGCGGCGCCTCAAACACCAGTTCGTCGTGTACTTGCAGCAGCATACGGGTTTTCAGCCCGGTTTCGGCAAGGGAGGCGGCGATTTTGTTCATCGCCAGCTTGATGATGTCGGCGGCACCGCCCTGTATCGGCGCATTGATGGCCGCACGTTCGGCGAACGATGCCAGGCGCTTGTTATTGTCCTGAATGCCGAAAATGGTAATTTTACGATTGAACGGAGTTACGACATAGCCGTTTTGGCGTGCGAAGTTTATGGTCGCATCCATATAGGCCTTGACTTCCGGCATATTGGCGAAGTAAGCGTCAATGTAGCGCTGGGCTTCGGCAGGAGTGGTTTCAATTTCTTTGGACAGCCCGAACGCGGAAATGCCGTAAACGATGCCGAAGTTGATTGCTTTGGCGCGGCGGCGGTGTCCGGCGTCTACTTCGTCGTATGGGATGCCGAAGACCTGGGCAGCGGTTTTGCGGTGAATGTCCACGCCTTCGCGAAATGCTTCCTGCAGAAATTTGACGTCGGCAATGGTCGCGAGCAGGCGCAGTTCAACCTGCGAATAGTCGGCCGCTATCAGCTTGCAGCCGGGGCCGGCGATAAAACATTCGCGGAGTTCGCGTCCGATTGGCGTGCGTACCGGAATGTTTTGCAGGTTGGGGTTAAGCGAGGACAGGCGCCCGGTATTAACGGAGATTTGGCTGTATGTCGTGTGGATGCGGTGGTCTTTGTCCATCAGAGCGAGCAGTGCCGTTGTGTATGTGGACTTCAGCTTCTGATACTGGCGCCAATCGAGGATTTTGCGCGGCAGTTCGTGTTCTTCCGCCATCTGTTCCAAAACCTCGGCACTGGTGTTCAGCGAGCCGGAAGTGTGCTTTTTGCCTTTCATGCCGAATTTGGTGTAAAGAATTTCGCCGATTTGTTTGGGGGAACTGAGGTTAAACTCTTCGCCGGCGAGCTGATAGATTTCCTGCGAGATTTTGCGCATTTCATCGTCGAACCGCGTGTCAAGCTGCTTGAGGCGCAGGGTGTCAAGCATAATGCCGGCGCGTTCCATATCACAAAGAGTGGCAGAAAGCGGGCGGTCAATCCCTTCGTAGACAAAGAGCTTTTTTTCCGGCAGCAGACGCGGGGAAAACAGGTTATAAAGCCGGAAGATGCAGTCTGCCTCCTCGGCAAAGAAGTTCAGCGCCTCTGCCGAGGGCATAGCCGAAAAGTCGGCTTTTTTGTATTCGGAGGTGGCGCTTTTGAGCGGCATTTCCAGAAAATCGGCAGCAAGGGCGGGCAGCGTATGGGTTGCCGCGGAGCTGTTGAGGTTGTAAGACATAATTGCCACATCGTCGTAGGGGAAAGGGGAAAGTTCCGTTTGCAGGGCGCTGTCAAGCAGGTGCAGGTTGTCTTTCAGGTTCAGGGATATTTTAAGGACGGATGCGTCGGCGAACAGGCTCCGGACAAATTCTTTAAGGCAGGAGACGGACAAGCCGGCGGAAGGGCTGCCCCCCTTAGCGGTCGTGGAGCCAGAGGGCGGGGGTGTGAACAAATCTCCGCCGAACAAGTCTGTTGCAAGGGGCGCAGATGCGGTTTGCGTGTCGGTAACGGGAATATAACAGGCATGAGCGTTTTGCAGGCTGACCGACAGTCCGAGGAATTTTTTGCCGGCGGTATGTACCTTAAAGGCAAAAGCGTTTTCGGCGCGAATGGCGGCGGCGAGCGCATCAAGTTCCGCCGGGGTTTGAACCAGAGTATAAACAGGTTTGTAAACAGGGGCGGCGTCCGCCTCTTCCGGCAGGTCGCTGCAACGCTGTTTAAGCCAGTTTAAGGCTTTGTTTTTGAGGCTTTTGAAAGCATGGCGGTCGAGCAGGCTTATCAATACGTCCTGATGCGGTGCCATACAGCGCAGGTCTTTTAGCGGCAGTTCGACCGGCACGTCAGGTTTCAGGGTAACGAGCTTTTGGGAGACGAGAGCGTCTTCTTTATGCGCCATAACCAGTTCGCGGCGTTTGTTTTGTTTGATTTCGGCGGCGTGTTCCAGTACGCCTTCCAGCGAGCCGAACATATTGACCAGTTCGGCGGCAGTTTTCAGCCCGATGCCGGGAATGCCGGGGATGTTGTCGGTGGAATCGCCAGCCAAGGCCTGCACGTCGGTAACGCGTTCGGGATAAACGCCGAATTTTTCTTTGACGTCTTCGGGAGTGAAAAACTTGTTTTTCATACCGTCGTAGAATTCGACGCCGGGGCGTATCAGCTGCATCAAGTCCTTATCGGCGGAGACGATAGTAACGTCTTTGCCTTCTTTTAACGCTAAATCGGCATAAGTAGCAATCAGGTCGTCGGCTTCATACCCTTCCATTTGCAGCCAGTGCAGGTTCAGAGCCTCGACCGCTTCGTGGATAAGGGCGAACTGCGGTTTCAACTCGGGCGGAAGTTCGGGGCGGGTTGCTTTGTATTCAGGGAAAAATTCGTTGCGGAAATTCTGGCGCTTGGCGTCAAACAGCACGAGGCAGTAATCGCATTTGATGTTGGCGGTCAGGCTTAAAAACATATTGAGGAAGCCGTAAACGGCGTTGACGGGCAGACCCTCGGGGTTGGTCATCTGCGGGCTGGCGAAAAAGGCGCGGAAGATATATCCCGAACCGTCTATCAGGCATACTTTTTCTTTGGCATCTTGCGTGTTTGTCATGTATTTTTCCTCAATATTCCAGATGGAAAGAATATAGCAGGCAAAATGCGTAAGGTAAAGGGAAAAGCGGCGATTGTGCGTTTTTTGTTTACAGAGTGTTAATTTTGTGGTATTATGTTAGCAATTATTAAGATATTTGGCGGGAGAGCGGCAATGAGCGAAGAATTCAGCGGTATGACGTATGCGGACATTATGGACGATATTTTTGCGCGGTCAAAGAGTTTCAGCGGCAAAGAGTATTATGATGAGATGGTTCGCATTTGTCCCGAACTCAAGAAAAAATGGTGGGAAAGGATACCATCAGAAGAGCAGGTAAAGAAGAAGGTTGCCGATTGGTATTCTTTTGGTGTAATTGACGGAAAGGGGAGCATTCCGGAAGCGGAGAAGAAACTCGGCATTGCCATCGGCGGCGGTTATAAGTTTCCGAACGGGAAGTCTGATGTCGAGTATCATAGAGAACAGGCTATAAAACATGGCGGTGTAAATATCTTTCAACAGGGCGACGGAAGGGATTTTTGTTTTGAGAGCTGGTCAGATATTGATGGAAGAGAACATGTCAGTAAGAAACCAGCCAAAGAAAGGGCTTATGTTCAGGCATGGCGGAATTTGCAGCACGGAAACCGCGAGCAGATGGTGAGCGAGTATCAAAAAGAGTGGGCGGAGCTTTGTGAGTTAAATCCGGAACTCAAGAACATAAAGTTTGACAAAAACAATCTGGCATCGCTGGGAATGGCGCAGGCCGGAGTTATGTATGACTTTCCGGCCAAAGACATTGAGCTTTTTTTACAGGAACATGAAAAAGGTGTTGGGGCAATCGCCCGTACTCATGAGGCTCGTATCCAAAGGGAACTGGCTGAGGCGGGCATTAAGGATTTTACTCCTCATTGGGTACCGTCGTCGGAAACGATTAAGATGATGGGGGAGCGCCTGCGGGAAAAAGAAGCGCGGGAAAAGGGTTTTGTGCAGCAAAACGCGGCACTGGAGCAAAAAGTGGCTCCGGTTAAGGAAATGGCTGCGGAATCGATGGACAAACTTGAGCAAAAACTGGTAGCCAAAGGCGGGACTAAAACGGCGGCGCTGACGGCTGAACAAATAGCAGAGCAGGCGGCGAAACAGGCGGGTATTCTGGCGCAGGCAGCAGCAGCTAATGCAAAGTTTGACCGGGCTGTTGACGCGGCAATTGACGGCGGGGCGGAAATTTTGAACGAGACCCTGCTGGGACGAGCGTATGACAAGGCGGAGAAAGCTGTTTCTAATACAAAAGTCGCCAAAGCCGTCGGCAAGACGGCGGAGAAAGCCGGGCAGGCAGTGGCAAAGACGGCGGTTGGCAAAGCCGTTACGAAAACCGTTGCCAAAACGGCAGGCACGGCGGTCGGAAAATCGGTCTTGAAGAAAATCCCGCTGGTCAGCCTTGGCGCAGGAGCGTATTTTGCATGGCAGCGCCTTAAAGACGGGGATTGGAAAGGCGCCTGCGGAGAAGTGGCGTCCGGCGCACTGGGGTGTCTGCCGGGGCTGGGAACGGCAGCAAGCACGGCAATTGACGTCGGGCTGGCGGCGCGTGATATTTCCGGGGTCGTTAATGAGAACGGGGAGGCGGCGATTGAGCAGAAAGGCGAACTTACGGCGGCAGCCCGTCCGGCAAAAGTGTCGGCAGAGATGAAGGCCGAAATTGCGGCGCGCGGCGAAGTGAAAAAAAGTGAGTTTAAAGCGGCGGCGCGGCCTTTAACGGCAGAGAAAGCGACATTGTTTAAAAAGAGCCGGGAATATTAGGCCTGACAGCAGAAGTTGGCAGGAAAGGTACGATAATGTTGGGGGGCAAATATCTTCCGATATTAAATCTTTTCTAACCAACGGTGCGTTATTATGCCATAAAGCTATCGTATGGAGCGGAATATGGCAAAGGCAGCATTGAAAAGAAGAACACCGAAAAAGAGCGCGCAACCGTCCGTGGCGTTAAACCGGAAAAAACAAGCGCAGCCGGAGAAGGCGCCGAATCGGAAAAAGAATATATCAAAAAAGAAACAACGCGGTGCCAAAGGCAAAAAATCATGGAAGTTGAAACTGTTTATGGGGGCTTTGTGGCTGGGGCTGGTTTTGGCGTTGTGTGCCGGCCTTTATGTTTATTACTGTTACAGGACGCTGCCGGATTTTTCCAAGGCGGTGTATGTCGAACGGCAGGCCGGGGTGAAAATTCTGGCGGCAGACGGGCGGGAAATCACGTCTTACGGCGCGTTGTTTGCCGAGCCTGTCGATGTGGACGATTTGCCGCCGTATGTTTATCAGGCGGTGATTGATACCGAAGACCGGCGCTTTTTCAAGCACGGCGGATTTGACTATATCGGATTTGCACGGGCGATGGCTGTCAACATTGCCAAGATGCGGTATGCGCAGGGAGCGTCTACGATTACGCAGCAGGTGGCTAAAAACCTGTTTCTGACCCGGGAGAAAAGCATCCGGCGCAAAGTGCAGGAATATCTGCTGGCACAGTGGCTGGAAAAACACTTCAGCAAGAAGCAGATTTTGAACATATATCTGAACCGGGTGTTTTTCGGCAGCGGCGCGTACGGGCTGAATACGGCGGCGAAACGGTTTTTTAACAAGCAGGCAAAGGATTTGAATCTGCGCGAGGCGGCTATTCTGGCCGGAGCGTTGAAAGCGCCGAGCAAATACAATTACCTGAGGAACAAAAAACTGGCGCTGGAGCGTTCGGAAGTTGTGCTGAAGCTCATGCGGCGCGCCGGTTCCATTTCGCTTAAAGAATGGGAAAGCGCAATTGACCTGCCGATTGGGGAGGCTGATGACGGCAAAATTCTCGGCGCGAGGTATTTCGGCGATTATGTGATGGGGCTTCTGCCGGATGTGGTGCAGACCGGCGATGAAGATATTTATGTCAAAACGACGCTGGATTATGATTTGCAGCAGCGGGCAGAATATATTCTGCGCAAATATATCCGCGCCAACCGGCAAGACAACGTCAGCGAGGGGGCGGTGGTCGTTCTGGACCGCAACGGCGCGATTAAGGCGATGGCGGGTGGATTTGACTATAACAAGAGCCAGTTTAACCGGGCGACGCAGGCATTGCGGCAGGCGGGATCCTCTTTTAAGCTTTTTGTATATCTGACCGCGTTTGAAAACGGCTTTTCCCCCGATGAACTGCTGGCGGACGAGCCAATCCGGATTGACGACTGGGAGCCGCAGAACTATGACCGGAAATTTCGCGGCGCCGTCAGCCTGAAGCAGGCATTTGCCCAGTCGCTGAACGTGGCGACGGTGGATTTGGCGACGTATCTGAATTTGGAAGACATTATCAGTACGGCGCTGAAACTGGGAATTACGACCGGGGTTAAGGATGAGCCGTCTATTATTCTCGGCGCGGCGGAAGTGCGCGTTTTGGATATGGCAGCGGCGTATGCTGCAACGGCAAACGGGGGGTATGCGGTGTTTCCGTATGCCATCCGCGAGATTACAGATACGGACGGGTATCTGCTTTATCAGTACCGTTCGCCGGGGAGGGAACGGGTTTTGAAGCCGGAAACGGTTCGCAACATTAATATTCTGCTGCGCGAGGTTGTTGTCAGCGGAACCGGAAAACGGGCTAGAAAAGTTAAAAACGCCCGCGGCAAAACGGGAACGTCGCAAAATTATCGCGACGCCTGGTTTATCGGGTCAAATGACAGATACACGGCAGCGGTTTGGGTCGGCAACGACGACAACAGTCCGATGAAAGAAATCGGCGGGGGAACGCTGCCGGCGGAAATCTGGGCGGATATTATGAAATAGCGCGGCAGTTCGGACGGATATTATGAGACAGGCGATATGGAACAAGCTGCGTCGGGTGAGCGGCGGTCGGCTGCGGTGTCCGAAGTAGCGGGATACGGCGGTAGGGGACATTGTTGTGCACTCTGCGAATTACTTATTCGGTAAATAATTTGATTTCAGTCAACATCTTGTAAAGCTTATGTTCATCAAAAGGCAGATATTCGGCTATGGTAAAGCCGACAATATCGGAATTGTCTGTGATACAGCGGAGAATCTCTGTTAGCTTTTCTATCGTCATTTTTCCGCCGCCGGCACCGTCTCCCACCAATTCGGAATTAGCAAAATAAGTCGAATGAAAAAAATGCTCATCTAATACATCAATATCAAAATGTACAAGAATATGGTCAAACCGTTTAATAAATTTATGTATTTCATTATTAGAAATAAATTTATTGGTTTGAATTTTATAATTGACCCCCGTGTTATTTAAAAAGTTTTTTTGATAATCATGCAGGTTTTGAAGACCGACATATAATATTTCATCAGGATTAAATTTGTTATTTTTCATCATATTTGAAAGTGAATTATCTCCATATCCCATTAAAGAGCCGAGAACCATTGCATGGGCGTTGGGATAGCCGTCTTTAGGAGAAGAAACATCCGGATGTGCGTCTATCCAGACAATACCCGTGTTTTTATATTTTCCATGCAAATAATCAAACGGCGCTAATGAAACCAAGCAATTGCCGCCGATGGTGATAATTTTGTCAGGATTTTCCTTTTCAATCTTTGCCATTGCATTTTGAATACCGGATAGAACTTCGCCTTTAGCATAAATTCCGTCAGTTATGATTTTGTTTGCGCTATTGGGTTGGGCAATATCTACTTTAATTAAGGGCTGGTTTTTATTTTCCGGCAAAATATGCGCCAATAGATTTGCTCCGAAATAATACGTATCCAAGCCACCGCTGACATAGTCAGGGTATAGCAATCTGATTGTTTTCATGTTTTCCTCTCTGTTTCTTGTTTAAATTTCTATTAGATTGATGATATTTCCGTGCTCTTTAATAATCCTTATTAGATCATGTGTTTTTAACCAAACCGTTGCCGTGTTATCATTGGGGTGTACCCCGATCAAAGAAGGTTCTTTTATAAAATCTCTGTCTAGATACATTATTGTTCTTGTTTGTTCATCATTTAATAGACCAAGTGGCGTGACAGCCCCGGAGGATAGGTTTAAAATATTCATCAAATCGCTTTCAGAGGTAAAGCTTAAAGGGCGTGTGCCAGCTGTTTTTTGGAATTCTTTAAGGTTTACTTTTTTATTTCCTTTAATTGTAATAAGGTAATAATTTCTTTTTTTGTCATCTCGTACAAAAAGGTTTTTTGCTTCCGAGTTTGGATATGGAATATCAATTTGTGCTAATTCGGCCATATTGTAAACAGCTTTGTGTTCTGTAATTTCGTGCCAAATGTTAATTTTTTTCAGGTAATTATATATTTCGAGCTTATTCATAATTTATTTCCCATAAATAGATTTAATTTTCTAAATATTATATGAAATAAGTTAATTAACAACAATGATTTTATAAACTTTCAGTCGTTTTGATATATAAAAAAACTTTATACGGTTTTATTTTGGGCGGAAAATCAAAAAGGATTATAATGGGTGCAAAAGCTGGCAGGGATTGAATCTGATTACGGAAAAAAAATTATGGTTGGCCGCGGTACAGGAGGAGACAGAGCCCGTATGGTGTCTCATACGCCCATGTCGCGGATGAAACGTGTGCCTGAAATGTAGCCGTTGCGGAATTTGCCGCGCACTTCAATCAGATGGTTGTTGAATTTGCGCCATTTGTTGACTGTAGAACGGTTTTTGGTAAAATCCAGGGCGATATTTGCGGTACCGCTTCTTTCCGCCCGTTCGTTGTAGCCGTCCATGCTGCAGTTGGAGCTGCCGACGCCAAAGTCGTCCCGCGCCAGACGGATGTAGCCGCGGCCTCCTTCTTCAAAATAAGTTCCGCACCAATTTTCGGTTTCGGCATCGGCGAAACCGGCAAAACTAAAGCTAAGGCATAGGAACAGCGTCAGCAAAGCAAGTTTTTTCATTGCGGAATTTCCTCTTAAAAGTTAATTTTCAGTTAATACATAAGCTGTTTTTGTTTAGTTGTCAAGTATTTTGTCTATAATATTTTGGTGATTTTGGTATATATAAAAGATAACCCGGCATATTAAAAACGGCTGCCGTCTGGCCGAAATGGGAGGGAAAGGGAATAGTGAGGAAAGGGTGTAGAAGCGGTGAGGATAGGGCTGGAAGGTGGAGGGAAATGGGCGGGGAATGGGCTGAAAATGGAGGGCAAGGGACAGGAAAGGGAGGAATACAAGGATACACAAAAAAAGCCGCTTCAAAAAGAAGCGGCCAGACAAGAAAGGCAGGTGCACCGAAGGAGCGTTTTGCGCCAGTTCTAAAGATAGTTTCCGGCAGTGAGGGATTTCCAACGCTTCAGGAGATGATTTCCGAAGCCGGCGCTTCCACGTAGCAGTTTTTAAAAACAGCGGCAGAGATGCCATAAATATCGTTTCGCGACGCGTGCAGATAATCGCCGGGGCTTAAATATTGAGGACCGTCGTGCCAAGGCAGTTCAAGGCGCATATTTTCCTCGACAATGATAAATGCATGAAGGTTTTTGTCTGATCCGCGGCGGCTGAAACAATAAACGAGTTTTCCGCTACAGGGCCGGTTTAATACGGAAGTGATGAATTCCTGCAGTTCTTCGTAAGTGTACGTTTTCATAATGCTTATAATTTACAGTAATATCTTTATAATTTAAAAAACGATTTATAATAGCGAAAAAGGATAAAAAAGCAAGCATTTTCCGGCGAAAGACGAAAAAAGTTTTGACAAAAGAAAGGGGGCAGCGTATAATTTTAACGCAGGCCGACAGGAACCGAAAACGGCTTATGAAGCGGCGAAACTTGCCTGGCGGCTCTATATTCGGAGAAATTGCGGGGCGTTTGGCCGATACGGAACGGCGTCAGGGGAACAGGAGCGCATATATGGCGGAATTTATTGACATAACGGAACCGAGAAGCCCGCTGGGAACGGAAAACATCCTCCGGCCGTATAAGCGCGGCGAGGCCGAAATTACTGTCGATGTCTGTACGGGAGTGCTCAGGGGGACGAACTTTGCCAGAAGCATTCGCGATATGCTGGGGTGTGTAAAAAAAATTCCGCAAGAGAAAATGCCGGAATTCCGCGAGATTATCTTATCCGTATTTTGCGGGCGGGAACAGCCTGACGACATTCTGGAGCTGGGCGCAAAAATAGCTGCGGCCGCCGGGTGCGCGTCTGAATTGACGGCTTTGCCGAAGGATATTGAAGTACCGGTGGGAGAATCCGGCGGGCGCATGTGCCTGATGTCGGCACCGGTGAAAAGGCGCAGGCTGGATTTGACGGTGTCGGAAGGCGACTATCATTTTAACAATGTCGATTTCGGCGCTTATGACAGGTTATGCGTTTATCCCCGACCGGACAGCTATGGCACGGGGTGGAAAACGGTTACTTTCGACGGGTGTAAAAATTTTCCTAAAGAAACGGATTTTAGCAGAGTACGCTATATCCTGTTTAACCATTGCCGGCTGGAAAGCGTGTCGGGTTATAAGTTCAGCCGGGATTGCGAGGTTCGTTTCGGAGGTTTTGCGCCGGTTGACGGGCTGCCGGCAGACAGGGATTTCCGGGGGCTGAAAAAAGTTTATTTTGATTGCTGCCGTTATGAGGAAGGAGATGCCAAGCCCCTGTTTTCGGCAGGAGTTTGCGCCCATATTGCGCGATTTGAAAATTTTCCGTTGGAAACCTTGACGGAGGCGGATGAAGCGTATTTTACGGGAATGGACTTTCAGGGATGCCGGGAACTGCCGTTTAAAGAAGGGGCAGCGCTGGCAATCAGCGGCAGTTCAAATATGGGAACAGGAATGATTGACTGCAAGCGTTACCGCAGGATAAAATTGTATGCGCTTAAAACTCTGCCGGAAGGAACCGTTTTTTCCTTCCGCAAAGGGGCGTCCGTCAGCCTGAACAGAATTCCTCTGCCCGAGACAATGGATTTTTTAAACTGCGCGGCGCTTGAAATAAAAGACT
>ULOG01008742.1_pt1 | contig 29875 bp, 21 predicted proteins | sample 1952401 | NCBI WGS metagenome assembly ULOG01 (sample SAMEA4835598, study PRJEB28245) | human gut metagenome | biome: gut microbiome; material: fecal sample | place: Denmark | collected 2008
CAGCATAGAAACCTTATCGCCAATCATCAGCATCTCGTTGGAGATGTTCTGGGTTTTGGGGATAACGCCGCGAATCTTCAGGCCATCGAGAACCACATGGTAGTATTTGTCGGTGACGTTGACGATGGTAGCCAGATAACGACCACCAATCATGGATTCGCTGACGCCTTCAACCTTGGCAGACATACGTTCCAGCAGAGAATGGCTGACGCGGATGTTGACAGTCTTTGCGCGAGCATCCACTTCCAGTGCTTCGACGGCAACAGGAATACCCATGCCGACCTTGAAACTCTTGGAGGCATCTTCGATATACTCGAATGCAGACAGTGCGCCGGTACCCATGCTCACTTCAACGCCAAAAGCCTCGACGATGACATAGCGGGGACCACAGGACAGAACGCTGGCGGTAGTGGTGCTGCCGACCTCGACACGAGTCTGAGGAGTGGCGCGGAAGAAGTAGCGATTCTGCAGCTGAGCCAGAGCATCGGCGCGAGAACCAACGGCAAAAGGAATGCGAGTGCCGAAATCATCGGTGAAGTAACCGACATCGCGGGGGATGAAGGAAATGACAGCGCCGAGCATGCGGTTGGCCTTGCGCTTGTAGCGAATGGTCTTCTCTTCGTTGCTCAGACCATCCATATCCTTCATCAGGCTGTACTTGAAGAAATCTTCGGGGACGAACACGACACGCATGGTATTGCGCTTTGCAACAATCTTGATGCCATCGCCCATGGGCTCGATAGCAACGACCTTTGCATACAGAACGCGATGCTGACGGATAGCACGACGCATTTCGTCCTCATCGGAAGCCTGAACCATATCGGGCATCTGTGCTTCAATCAGGTCGTTGCCGGAATCGACATAGCGGCCCAGTTTGGGAAGACGACGCTCAGGAGCAGCTTCTGCGTCCTCCTCGGGAGCATCTTCGTCAACAGCCTCAGTCTTGGCATCACCGTCTTCTTCATTGGAAGCGGTGTCGGCGGCAACGAAATCGGGATTGGCAGCAACCTCTTCGGCGGTATTGGCGAAAGCGGCCTCTTCGTCAACGGGGGTCTCGACAGCAGCCTCAGCCACTTCGGGAGTATTCAGATTCATAGTATCTTCCATGATAAACTTTACCTTTCTGTAAATAGAAATTTATATACATTACCGTGTGGGGACGGTAATAACAAAAGAAAAAGACCTTATCCAAAAACGGATAAGGTCTTGCGCGTTATATAAGGGGATTAGATGCCAAACTTGTTTTTCTTCTTGGACTGAGCAGCAGTCCCCTTCCCTGCTGTGTTTGTTTCAGTTTTTACGGTACTGCTCATCATATCGGCAGCAGACGGAATCTCGGTACGCTTCTGCTGTTGACGGAATCTCTCCGTGCTCTGCGTAGAAGCAATTTCCTGATTGCTTGCTGCCACACTCAAGAAATCGGCACCCGTCTTAACTTTGTTGGTACCGGCACTGAATGCGTCTCTGTCTTCTGTCGCTGCATATTTCTTGCGGCTGGGCAGAAGGCTGATGATAGGCATCTGTTCAAGTTCGAGTTCGCCTTTTTCGTTCTTGACGGCAAACTTCTTGAACATCGGATGCAGGTTATAGCCAAACTTGTTGGCTTTCAGCACTTTTGCGTGCTGTCTGAAAAGCAAAACATTCTCAAAAGGCATTGCCATAACTTCATCGGGGTTGATGACATTACGCTTGCCTTCGCCAAGAGATAAGGAATAGCCCTGATTCATAGGACGATAGCCAAGAACCGTAGGACGATTATCCTTGACGCTCTTGGATACGACTGTCATGACACCGCTCTTATAAGAAATGAAATCAGCAGTCGTTTTATCGTTAACGCCAAGGCACAACAAAGTATCACAGCAACCGATAATGGTCTCGGCGTTCGTTTCACCGTAGGTCTCCTGCAGCTGTGAGTATGTCTGGCAAATCATAAAGATACCGATTTTACGAGAACGAACGGTAGAAATCAGAACTTCAAAGTTCGGAATCATACCGATGTTAACGAACTCGTCCAGAATCATATTTACTGTATTACGGGTCTTGGGGCCATAGGTATCTGCTGCGTCGGAAATATCCTTGAACAGGAAGTTGAACAGCAAAGAAGTGATAGGCTTCATGGCCGCACTCTTATCAGACATAACGCAGAACAAGGCCGTCTTCTTTTTAGAAGGATGGTCGCCAATCGAAGCAAGGTCGATATCTTTGTTGCGAAGAATACGGCGCAAATCGCGCATCTGGAACAGCTGCATACGCTGACCAAGTCCTGTGATGAACTGAGGTCTTGCGTTATCAGAGTTCTGCTTGAAGATTGACCATGCAAGCTGTGCGGGATTATCCAGAGGAATGTCCTTGAAACACTCTTCCCATTTTGCAAGGTCGTTGTTCAAAAGCAGACGATAAATTTCATCGATATGAAGCGGTGCGCGGCGGTCTACCCAGTCATCGATGTCTGCGATATACTTTTCGACCCATGCCGATACATATTCATCGCCGGTCAACGAGGCATCGATAGCGCTGTCACGCTGCCCGTTTTCGAGGTCTTGCTCGGCCTTTCTCTTTGCAAGTTCTCTTACGCAGTAATACTTATCATTCATAATAGTAGATTCATCCTGAATGATAGTAATGAACTGCTGGCAGTCATTGCTGTCGATAGAGAGGTCTTTACAGAGTTCAATAATAGACTTGGTGAACTTTTCTACTTTGGCGCTTTCATTTCGATATGCCTGATAGAAGATGATAGCTTTCAAAAGGTTGGCTTCACCGCCGTCCCAGAACTCATCGCCTTCACCGGAGTTCTTCATGATAGCATCTGCAAATTCGGCAATACGCAGTTCGTTTGCGTTGCCTGTTTTAGGGTCAATGATTTCGGATACGCAGTCCCATGAATCGGAATACAGCAGGTCAACAAGGTCGAACAGCTTTACTTCGTATCCGTTATCCAAAAGGAACTTGCGCATATCATTGTGAATTTCGCCCTTGGGGTCAGTAATTACCATGGAGGCTTGGTTCTTAACTGACTGGAATACAGCAGACCGAACAAAGCCGTAGGACTTACCGGAACCGGGGGAACCAAAAATCATGATGTTTCTGTTGCCGGGAGAGTTGTTTGCCAAACAAATGGCTTCCTTGCCTTCTTTATCCAACTGGCCGAGAATAATCCCTTCTACATCTTTGACTGGGCCGATTTCGAAATGCTTATGGATTTCTTCCGGCTGCATCCAGTCAGCGGAGCCATAAAGAGGATTCGCGGCGACTGCAACGCCTCTGTCATCTTCATGCGCTTCCTTCGCAAGGTCTTGGTTTCTGAACTCCATTATAAATAGGAAGCCGGAAATGGCTAATGTAATAATGAGGGTGTAAATCAGACCGTTCGCTCTGATAAGTGCGTAGATTGGGCAAAGCAGAAAATTGATGCTGGTATTATCAGCTCCCAATAACCCGTTTGTAGATACTCTATAAGCACTTTCTGCAAAGTATCCACCAAGGAACGAGCTCAGAAAAGCGATAATACCGTACTTGACCAGCTTTTGCTTTGTGGAATTCAGACTGTTATACCAGTCTTTGAGTTTTGTTATCTTTTCTTTCACGCGTCAACACCTCCTGTGTGCGATGAAAGAGAAACAAATCATTACCATGTTTCTCCCACACTCCTTTCTGAACATAAAAAATAAGCCTTGTCCGATGTGTGAACTCGAACAAGACTTTGCGGAGATAAGTGCTTCTGAGTACACTTATCTTTATATTCATTATATACTGATTTTTGCGCTATGCTATATGGTTTTCTTTACGAAAAATCGAATAGATTTTTTCATAAAACTACTTTTACTTTGTGTTTATTATTTATCTGCTGTCTTGCTTCTGTAATACTCCATCCCGTATAGCGTCACGCAAAAACAGTGTATATTACCATCGAGTAAGCCTCTTCTTTCCATATCATTGAAACGATTAGCAGCTCTCTCTATCGCCGCCGACTGTTCTTTATTAGGAGAGCGTCCGCCTTTTTCTTTCCCGTCTCCTGTCATAAATAGCATTCTTAACTGCGCGTCGCTTAACTTAATCCATGTGCTGTCTTTTCCTCTACCAAGAGTAATTGCTTTCCCTAAAATTGTTATGGTTTCATTTCCATCCAGCTTTTGAAACCAATCCTGAGCTTCTTCTTGTGATACAGTTATTTTTTCGTTTGCTTTATGCTTGTTTTCCACATAAAACGAATAAATGTACTGTTCGGGCGTTTTGGCATTTGTTTGGTTTTTCATTTCAATACCTCCAGATATGATGAAAAATGTTGTGCAAAACAAAAGTCCCCGCCATTGTTGACTGTTTTCAAACAACAATGGCGGGGACTTTTTATTTCTTTGTCTTATTATACATTAGTCAATCATAAAAGTCAATTGATTTTCTGCTGCATTTGATTTTTGTGTTTTTGAAATATAAGTTCTATATAAAAATATAAGCCATTTACTTTTAACTTGTAATTACTGGGTGTTACGGAAATACATGATTTATTACATTATTTTCACACGTTACATCCATTCGCCATGTGTTGTTTATCAATTTTTTATCAAACAGATAACTACACCGAGGAATTACGATTATAAAGTCATAATGGCGTTGGTACTTTTGCGTGATGTCTTCAAGGGGAATTCTGAGCCAATCTTCTTCATATAAATCGAGCTCTGGAATGGTCGAGAATATAACCAATCCGTATTTCTGATATCCATTATAATTCCCGGCATTCAATTTTTTGAGCTTCGATTCGTATTGGTTCATGAAAGCGTCGATTATGTCATAGCTAAATTGTTTTGCGTTCAAAAAGGGATTTGGCGCTTTAGGACTTTCTTTTGATGTATTTTTTTTCTTTGTGTGGAGGAACTTTTCCACTTTTGATGGTGTTCCATTCACCACCTCAATGCCTATACTTTTATCTAATGCTTGAATATCCGGTTTATCTTTAAGTTCAAACCTAATATTGGGAAACATTTCCTTTATAACAAAATAAGCCGTTTTTTCCTCTGCAGTTGGCTCTTTCCTCATGATACATTCTCCTTTTTAATATAAAAACCTCCTACCGCAGTCAACATGTTACTGATTGCGATGGGAGGCTCAAACATTTTGTGATAGTCTTATTATACCGTGTTTCGTAAATTACTTAAAGCTAATTTTAGTATACCAATCCTTCAGGTGGTGGGTAGTTGACTTGTATGAGGTTTGCATAATCGGTCAACTGTCATACCTCATGAATCCGACCAGACTGGATTTTAAATTTCTTTTGGGAAAAAATAGCCCGCACAGAACTGAATCTGTACGGGCTGGTATTAGTCATGGGGATGTTCGTGGCAAGGTTCAGGCGGCATACCATGCGGGTTAGGCTCGGGGAAGCGACCATGGTCCCCGATGATTTCCGAAGTACGGATACCGTTCGCTTTCCGGCAAGTCTCGATGGTCTTAGAAAGCACTTCCTTGACATCACGCGGGTTCTTGATGCGGCGGATGTCGATTTCCGGCGTCATAGCATCCGTGGAGCAGAGATGGATGCTGCCGACACGGCAAAGACGCTCATAGAAGTTCTGCTTGAACGCGATGTCCCGGACGCGGTACAGCTGAATTTCATCCTCGCGCAGGTTAAAGCAGCCACGCTGGATGATGAGTTTGGTCTCGGTCAGGGTGTACTTCGTAAAGGACAGCGGCAGAGAAAAGATGGTGTGGCGTTTTCGGTCGGTCCAGAGAATTTTCTCCTTGTCCAAATCGATGCCGAACTCGCCGTTTTTGAGGGTGGACATGGTATGACTCCTTTCGTGATGGGATTTATTTGGATTGTTGGTATTTGAATTTGGTGCGGGATGGCGGTTTGTATTATTTACATTATACCATTCATTTTCTTGATATGCAATTATCATTATCAATAACTCAGTCAATATCTAAGTTGCCGAAATCCTCTACGGGAGGCTCGTTTTGCCAGTCGTATTCCTCTGTATCCTCATCTTTGTCATTAAGCAAAAGAAGGTCGTCATCTGTGACGGAAATGCCTTTATCTTGTTGGTAATCCTGCTTTCAAATCTGCCAACGCTTTTTCGGGCATTTCACGCAAATAAATCAAATAATTATACGCACCTAAAGCTGAAAGAGGATAGTTGGTAGCCAAATGTTGAGCTGTAAATCCCTCAACCTTAATTGGATTAGGTGTAAACACCTCATCATCCATGATGTACTGATAAAATTCTTTGCGAATATCAGCGTATCGAGCTATTTTTTTATAAGACTTTTCTGCTCTTGTCTGAGAAAGCTTCATGCGATGCAGAATGTATTCAGTAATACCAATCTTATAAAAAGAATTAGCTTTCCACTCTATTTGAGTCTTTGCAATAGAGAGCAGCTCGTCAATCACACTTGCTTCGTTGATAACCCGTTCTGCGTCCGTTTCTGAAATGGGAAATTCACAAGGCATATCCTCTTCACGACTACCCCAAAAACGAATATAGGTTTTATCGTAACGTTCAATGAGCTGATAACCTTTGTACTCTTTAAGAACATTCATATAATTACACCTTTAATGTTAGCTACTCGTATAACATACGGGTTATCCCCAAGGTATCCATCGTCCATACCGAGAGTTTTTTCAAGTTTTCTTGGGTCGCCGCCTGCTTCAACAAGAGCTTGTTCAAGTTCGTTACCTCTGCAAACAAATGATGAAGACTACGATGGTCTTGTGGGTGACGGTGGTTGCGATTCCAGAGTAAGCAGCTTTACCTCTGTGATTGCTTTGACAGATGGTTTTTTCGTGTTAAGCATTGTCTTTCACATTGCTGATTTTTTCGTTTATCATCAAAGGAATTTCTTTAATTCTATTTGTCCGGTCGTATTCTCTGCGAATTTCTAAAAAGAAATTCGTTGCAACCTCTGCGATGAGAAAGCCTCCTGTAAGAGGAGTGGAAGTGTGTCAATTATCTGACTTTGCCGCATTGCACTACAGTGTCATTGCCTTGGTGTTTGCTATAACTTTATCTTTATACTTCACTACATCTGCGATGACTGCTTTTTCGATGGCGTGAATATATTTGTCCATAAAATCCCAGTCTGGTTGACCAGTTTTAAATACCGGAAGTAAAATTTCATATTCGTGGATTTTATTCCATGAGCACATATTATTAAATCCAAATACGGAAGACATCCATTTTAACAAACTCACAATATATTGCCCTGATTGTTCGCTCATGCCATTTGTTTTTGGAATAAGATTAAAAACGCGAGCATGAGTAACCATCGTGTATTCGCTTACTTGATAAAATGCGTTTCCGAACATATCAATTGTAATGGTGTTTTTGCAAAATGTTTTGCTTGGCAAGGTCGTTTTCCCAACGATTCCACAATTACCTGCACCTGCGCTGACTACATTGATTCCACTATTCCCAATATCGTCTTTTTTTATATCTATATTGCCAGTTTCTGAGTTGAACAAATCATCAAGTTTGAACTTTCTTGCTTCTTTCCAGCAGCCACTTCCAGATTCCGAGCTTTGTGATGTCCCCCCGTCGGTCAGCTTGGTAGCCAGAATATGTTTGTCCTCTTCGGTCAGCTCATAATCATTCAGTCCGGTAGCAATCAAATACTGCTCCAACTCGGCAATGCGCTCCTGCTCCAACTCGGCAATGCGCTCCTGCATATAGTTCCAGTCCGGCTCATGGGTTTCTGTCGCGGGCAAAGTAATTGTTATGTCTTTGATTTTCTCTAATTCAAATGACATTCCCCAATGAAAAGCCGACATACTCTTTCGAAGTGCTGTAATAATAAACAATGCGCTCATCTCATTCAGAGGAGTACCATCTTTAATAGAAGCGACTTTTACGTTGTTTCCAGTAAAATAGGCTTCTTCTTGATAGAACATCTCCGCCGTATCTTGTGCGAAAGAGATGGTTCTTGCCGGATTCAAAGCGGCTTCGTCATCCTTGATGTAGCCGCGAATACCATTGTTCTTCGAAGAACGTACTACATAAGGATGCGAGCCTTCAAACGGTCGGTCGGAAATATTTATGGCGTTTGCGTGGAAGATTCCGTTGGAACGCCGAATGTCCAGAACGTCACCGATTTTGAATTCTTTCCACATAGAGGTGTCAAAATTATTCATCTCGCCACCCCCCCGATTTGTGCCATCAATGCCCAGTCAGGGACAATGTGGGCGACAGAAGGAAGCGTGATGATGCTGTCTTTGATGTTGTTCCATCCAGCCTTGTTTACCCAATCATGGGTGTCATAGATGGCTTTACGAATGGTAGCAGCGAGGTACAAACCGATTGTTTCAGTCATCTTGTGCGCTTTGAGCTGGATAGCGTATGCGTCCTGTAGAACGGCAAACGGCTCAGCTTGATAGAATGTAGCACCCGCATCACCATTTGAAGCAATGGAAATGACATTCTGAAGGATTTTCGGGCAATCTTCTTTTGCCGCATATCTCGAAAAGCCCTGATTACTTCCGGTGGACGTAAGCAGCGGGATAGTGTGGATGTCATCTTTCTTTGTCGGGAAATCGTTTGCTTTTCCCTGAATTTTCTGCACCTCTACTTTTTCAAAGAGGTCAGAAATCCTATATTCTTTCATCTGCATATATGTACCCCCAAAATCACTTGTTTTCCATCAGGCATTTGACACGGTAAGAAAGATACGCAGCGACAACGGCTTTGAAATCTTCCTCGGTCGGAGTGGTATCAATCTTTTTGTGGCTTGCAAAGGTCCAGTCATCGCCATTCGGCGAGATAGTATCACGAATAACTTCCTGTCCTTCACGGTAGTAATCGGTCTTCTTACGCTTATCGAGGATAATATCGACGATTTCGTTGTAGCGTTCTACTGCGTGGTCTTTATTCTGGAGGTTCTTATCGGATGAGGCTTTCTTTCGATTCTGACGTGCGTAGCCGTCATTGCTCATATCAATGAAGACAACTTCCTTATCGACATCGTGAGGCTTGCCAACCTCAAACAGATAAATTGCCGTCTGAACGCCCGCCTTGCCACAGAAGATATCGGCACAGTGGATGCTGGCGAGCAGTGTGTTACTTTCGAGAATTTCTTTTGTAAAAGGCAGACCCTGACCACTTCCGGCATTTTCCTGAATTAGCACAGCGGCTTTTCCGGTAGTCATGTTGGAAAGAGCCTTTTTGACAAAGTTAAAGCCTTTACCGGGAGCGCTATAAGGCGGATTGAGCAAGAACTTGTTTGCCGGGAATTTCTTTCCTTTCATATCGCCCTGCTGATAGGTTCCGTCGTATTTAAGGGAATCTCCCATGATAATGTTGGTGCTTCCATCGCCCATCAAAATCATGTTCAGTACAGCCAACAGGTAAATGTCATCGCGAAGCTCAATGCCAAGAAGTTGCTTGCAGCGGATGTCACGTTTCTTGATTTCGCGCTCTTGGAGGTCCGCAATATGCGCGTCCGCATCTTCAATCATCAGGCGCATAGAAGAAACAAGGAATCCGGCCGTACCTGTAGCATAGTCCCAAACATAGCTATCGCGGTCTACTTCGCACAGACGAGCCATCAAATTTGTGATGTAGCGCGGTGTAAGAACAACGTCGTTTTTGTCTCCGTCCGGAATGGTGACCCAATCCGTAAGAACATTGAAGAGACGTCCTGTAAAGTCAAGGTATTGGCTACCTTTGGTTCTTGCATACGGCAAAATCGTACGCTGCACTTCTGCATACAGAGTTTTCAGACGGCTCACGCCGTTTTCCGGCATCCACAACCCTTGTGCGTTGACGAAAACAGTGCTGAGCTTGTTCAGAACGATTTCACGTTTTTCTTCTGGCAAACCGCGTTCCCGCAAGAAGTCTGTAATACGATTCATAAACACTCTGCCATCGTGACCGGATGCAGTGGTATAGCCATGCAGGTCAGAAAGCTCCAGAGCGGCAACTTTGCCTTCTACGCCAAGTCCCGCCATAATCATGCCAGCCATTAGATGAACGCGAGAGTTTGCTTCGATATGAAGCCCATCATGCATCATCTGATTAAGCCTTTTTAGATTATCATCAATCTGAGTCTCTGCATTTTTTGTCAGCCGCTCCTTCTCTGCATCTGTGAGAGTTGCATTATTTACGGCTTCCATCAGTGCAGGGATATTCTCTTTAAATAGCAACTGAATATCATTGCCCAACCTTTTCGGAACAAAAGCGTTTTCTTTGGATACATAGTAAATCTCGCACTGATACTTACGTTCAGTTGTGTCATCGTAGCCGTTGATACCAACCGCAATAGCAGCGTCGTAGCTATCTGAATATTCAATGATGTTCCGTGCATAGAAGACAGCGCCATTCACTGCATAGCTTTGAATTGTGGTATAGCAGGTATCCCCTGCCTTATGCGGATTAGCAGCGCCTTCTTTGGAGTCCTTCGGATATGATGTTTCAAGCTCTACCTCGCCAAGTTTAGTGAGCTTTAGCAGTTTTCCTTTTGTACCCTTAGCTTCTACCATGACAGGGATACTTTTCAGCGTGGTCGGGTCTTTAACCATTAACTGAAAATCCGGTCTGCCGTAACCGTTTCCTCCACTCTTAGACGGCGCGGCTTTAAGGGCACTTTCAATCTCAATATTGAGGGTTCCCTGCTCAATGCAATATTGGGTTTTGTGCTGGCTCAACGCCTGCGCAAACCAATTTTTTACTTCGGGTTCAATGCTCTTTGCCATCTTTGTATCCTCCAAAAAAGCAAAACCTCCGGTGTCGTAACATCGGAGGTTTTAAAATAATTTTCACTTTACATTTTTCTTGCAACACAAAAGCAACAACGGTACGTCAATTATCAGACTTCGCCGAATTACATTCTTCGCACAGCATCTGCAGGTTGTCATCTGTGGTATGTCCGCCCTTGCTCCAAGGAATGATGTGGTCACCTTCCATATCTTCAAAGGCGTACTCGGTGTTGATGCCATTTGCAACGCACAAGGGGCACTTGTGACCCTGCCGCTCATAGGCGCGAAGCTTCTGAGATTCAGTAAACGCACGAAGGGACAGGTGCTTTTCATCGCGCCAAGTGCGGTCAGAGAGGATGAACGGGACAATGCCAGCCTTTTTCGTCACATCATCGTCCATCACGAGCTTCTTGATGTCAGATTCCAGAGCGTTGCTGTTGTACTGCTTTGCATGGTACTTGTTGTAGAGCAGTCCCCATGCCTGTGCATCCGTAATTCCCTTCCGCTTAGTCGGGAACAGCATCTTTGCCCAGTTGATGACAGACTGGAAGTAAAGCCATAGGTCATTGGCATCCTCGTCATGCTGGTGAACTGCCATGTACATCTGCCCAGATTCAAGACCGTCACGGTCAGCAATCCAAGCCAGTGCTTTTTCCAGCAACTCCTGTCGAATCGGGTTGCCTTTCAGGTATCCGTCAGCCATTTTCGCAGCCACGCAGTTGCGCTTTGAGAAATAGTTTTTAGCATCGGCCAGCCATGGTCCCGTGTATGTAGCATTCAGCAGTTCCTGCGGAGTCAGAACCTCGCCAGCGATGTTAATGCGCTTGAACCATTCCAACTTCTCTGCCTCAGTACCTTCACAGACATAGACCGTAAGCTCGTAGTCCAGAATCGTCTGCTTTTCCTCATCAGTCAAGTTTTGGAAGAACTTGTCGTTGCCGTTGACCTTGACAGGGAAATCCTTGTTGATGTACTGAGCAATAGAGATAGTACGTTGCTGTCCATCAAGAACCTCGTAAGTGTCTGTTCCGGTCTTAGACCAGTACATAACATTCAGCGGGAATCCGTTCATTACGGAATCAATGACAGCTGCACGCTGTTTTTCCCCGTAAATGAACTCGCGTTGGAAAGACGGGCGAATTGTAAGACGGTCGTTGTAGCCAAACACTCCGCCATCGCCATTGTCCTTGTAGTTCTCGGCGAGGTCAGATACCTTGATTTTTGTTTCAGTGATTTTCATAAGAATTAAACCCTTTCTGTTCGTTTTACTTTTCACACAATTCCTTTGTGGCTTCATCAAAACGTTTTCTTGTTTTCCTGTTTTGCTTTCGTCTCTCCTTTTTCCACATTGTTTTAGTTATTCCGGCGTCATATATGGGCCGATTTACCCGTACATTAAACAATGCATCGTTTTCGCTTTCTTTATGCTCTGTTTGGACATCAATAGAAACTATATCGGTAAACCCAAATGAAAACGCAGGGTATACCTGAGGCTTTATAGTATCTTTATCAAAATATTGTCCATAATGTTCCGCTAAATTTTTTGGGGCATTTTTCGAATTATGAGTTTCGATAATAATAAAATCGATGTCTTTAAATATATTCAATTCTTCCCAAATTTCATTTGTTATTGGAAGACCAGTAACTCTCTGATAGGAATACCCATTATTATATCGCCTTTGTATTTTCTGCGAATTTGAAACATCAATAGCAAATGGATATCTACGTAACAACGATTTAATCTGCGATATTTGCTGTGAGTTGGCTGTTTCAAAGTAATATTGAAATGATGGTACAGGTACTTCAATCAAAAAGCCCATCAAATCATAGCTTTTGCGGTTTGGATAATTTTGACTTTTCTGAATATGTCCTTTTACGCCTGACGGTCTCCCGTGAATGCCTACACGAAGATTATCAAGAAAGTCTTCATATACATAATTGCTTTGCATGTCCAATGTTTTTTTGGTGATTGCAAATAAGTCATTTGATGCATTTTCTAACAATTTATCGGTCCATGTATTATGCGCGGAAAAGGAATGATATCTTTGGAAAACTTTTCTTTTGGATTCATCTAAAGTAGTGTGTCCGCCACTAATATGGGAGCTATTTTTATCCCGTACCTGATAAACATCTGCCCTGAAGTGTTCTAACCCTATCAAGCGGCCATCTTTATCTTTTAAGATAAAATCCGGACGGTCATCATGCTTGACCAGTTCAAGGTCTTTTAAGAACGGAATATCTTGTTTTGCCATATCAAAAACTTGTTGTTCTTCTTGTTTACTCATCATATACCTTCTTTCTTGCAAATGAGGATACGCCCGTATGTTTTGAGCATATAGCCGTTTACATTACTAGCTCTATAACAAGTTTTATTTGGTTTGGAATCATATCGAATCATGGGCGAAAATCGCGCCGATTTCATATTTCGTTCAAAAGGCCCGCAATTAAGGCTTTGTTCTAAATCTTCATAAAATTTCAAACAATCGACGCCCATATCTTTTGCTGTGTAGCCGAGAATCTCAAACTCATCCGGATTATACCTATCCATGAATGTAATCGGCACGCCCATAACACCCCTGTAGTTTACTGGAATATCCGCAACCCTGTCCACATTGATAGCATCGTAGTTATCATAGTGGGGGTAGCGCTCCTCTGCATCCGGCAGTGGATTCCCGTCATCGTCATAGTATCTCTGCCAGAGAATCAGTTTCTCGTGGCGCTTCTGGATATCAAGATTGGTATACCACAATTTATTTCCGAACTTCTTGATTGTCCCGTCTGGTTGCGTAAACTCTTTTACAGAAGAGTATCCCAGTCAGATTTCGTTGTCCTTCAACATCGGAAAAATTTCTTTGTAAGTAATCCAGTTGAGGTCCCCGATGATAATGAATTGTTTGCTGTGCTCACGCAGATACTGGACATAGGTTCTTGCAAGGGAAAATGGAGGATTTGTTACTACGATATCGCACTCATCCAGCAAATTAAGGCATTCTTGACTGCGAAAATCGCCGTTGCCTTCCAGCGGAGTCCTTACTCCGATTTCTACATCATTATCGTCGCCGCCCGCGTACTCCATCTTGTAGGTGGGTTCTGTACGGTCATAGTGTGTAGAAATCAGCTTCTTTAAGCCGAGCTCGGCGAAGTTCAGGTGGAAGTATCTCCAAAAAGCAGACCAAGTCGGGTCGTCACAGTTGCAGAATACAACTTTGCCCGCGAAATGCTTTTTGTAGTGCCGCAGTTCTTCAGCGACATCCTCGATTCTGGTATAGAACTCATCATTCTTCGCATCCTTTGCCTTATGCAAATTATCGTTCTTTGCCATCTTCGTATCCTCCCAAAAACAAAACCTCCGATGCCAAAACATCGGAGGTATAAAAATCAATTATTTATCGTTTAGAATCTCCAGCAACTCATCGAGCCCGCCTAAGCCGGAAAACAGTGAGACATGCGTGTATATTTCGTTCTTACTCATTTTTTGCTCCAAACAAAAATACGATGCAGAATTACTCCGCATTGGATGTCTTGTTACTTATTCTGATTAAGTCGTCTATCTCTTCCTGCATGTCCCTGTTAATTTTCGAGTCGCCCGCCATATCTCGCAGCACTGTCAAAACTGCTCTTACTGTGATGCTGCCTTGGTGATAGCTCTTCGCTTCTCCATAGTGTTCAATATCGCAGCACTTCTCAAGGATAGGCGTTTTCATAAACGCAATAGTAGTGTTCTTAGCTGCTGCGATAGGAACACCAATGGAACTCTCCCCGCCTTCTATCAGTGCGAGTTTGGCGAGCCAGATGTAGCAGCGAAACACATAAAGAACTTCTTCCAAAGAAAAGTCCCGCCAATCGCGGTGGTTGTAATTTCCTTGAATGAGAAAAGCCACTTTCCTAAATCCGATTTTTGCTTCCGTATACTTCTTATCTATCGCACAAAGACAAGCTATCTGGAATATTGCAGGATAATAGTTCTCGTTCAGTTGCAGCGCTTTTTTGAAACATTGTAATGCTCTTTCGTTATCTGGATGCATCTGTTTTTCAGACACTCCATATCGCAGGTATATTCCTGCTGTGAAAGACTTCAATTCTTCCGATGCATGTTCTATTGCATCTCTAAGATATGGGCGTGCATCGAGTGCAAACTGTGCCTGTCCTTCGCACAATGTTGCCGCCAAGCAGTACATGGAAACGAAGTCTGGGTCTACACGGTATATTTTATTCAGCTCCGAAAGGAGTTCTTGTACCGGCTTTACAGCGGCATACAGCTTTATGCGCAGCGGAGCATGTGCTTCCAACGATGCAAGGAGTTCTCGTAAATGTCGCTGTGCATTTACATAGGCATAGACCGCATAGATACTGCCCGGTTCCACGTTGCACTGTTTTTCCATATTGATGAAAGCGTCCGCCATCTTGTTGAGGTAAACAGCTTCCGGTAGATAGTAGTGACCTCTCATGGGAAGAGCCATCAACTCGCCCATCTTGAGTGCTTGGAATGTGCTTTTGATTTGTAGAAACGCAAACAGGTCGAGCTGCCAGAAAGCAGCGTTGATGTACAAAAGACTTTGGGTCTCTGCTTCCTCATTCTTCCAAATACAGCGGATAATCACATCAAGCGCTGCCTTCTCGAATTGTTCAGTAGAAATCTTCTTGTCCGCATTGCGCAGAATTGCTTTCCTGTTTATCGTCAGCTCTCGCTTCGAGATACGAAAACTGCACCACATCTCATTTTTTGATAGTGTGATGCCTTCCGGTGACCGGTCCGTAAGAAACAGATGCGCGATTCGCTCACTTCCCGAATCAACGAGTGATTTGTGCTTCTCCAGCATAGTTTCTACCGGCATCATAGTCGTTTTTACTAAGCAGCCAGCAAAGGAGAAAAACTCTCTCAGCACTTCTCTTTCAGCACCAAATGGATGCTCAAAATAAATCTGAACAGCCTGAATCGGTTGAGTCACTGTCTCTCCTCCTCACAAAAGATGAGCGATAAATACGCGGAAATGCACAAAAACGCTCGCGTGCATTTATCGAACGCACGCGTTTGTTTAAAATGCTATTATGTATACTTTCTTCACCCCCACAAACGACATACATAGCTATATGCAAAAGCGATGAAAGATGAAAACGCTAAGAGGCAAACAAGGATTATACAGCTATTCAGCATGTGTTTGAAAGCATCTCCAATTCGATTCCACAAGCTGATTTGAGTTTCCAGCTCCTCTATTTCGTGCTTCTTCTCACAGAATTGCTCATCCTCTTCCAGAGACAATTGCAGGTCTTGCGTTACACCACAGGCGTCGAATATATCATCGCTATCGGCATTACTTCTGAGCTGCCTACGCCGGACTTTACGCCAATTTGCGATTTTCTTTTGCAGCACTGCGTCTTTTGCGTTCTTTTCGTCAGTTCTCTTTCGCAAAATATAAGAAACCACAATGCAGCAGACCGCTGATACTACAGCAAGAACAGCCAAAAGGATAAATGCAGGCCGCGTTCCGCAAAAGAGCAGCATCGCCATGGTAAGTATTGCCACAAAAGTCAGTGCAGTTTGCATTTTTCACCTCTTATGCGCACAGCCGGGGAAATTGCGTTTAGGATTTCGATATCCCGGATACTTGTAAAACCAGATGGTTTTATTCAAACCACCCATTTTTGCAATACCCTAAAAAATAAACCTTCAATGCTGTAACATCGGAGAAGTCGAATATTTCTTTTTCTTTACTGCTCGGCTTTAATTTTTAAATGTACAGAATGCTTTCGACTTATTTTTTCCGTTTCCATCTCTTTTTTTGAGCTCTTGTTTTATGTTTTTTATGTTTTTTCAAAAACTTTTGTATTGTAAAATAGTCACCACTAATTTGACCACAGAAAAGATAAAACGCTGCACCACCATAGCTAATTATTGCGGCGAGATTATGCCATAAGGCAGAATTGCTTCCATTTGCATCAAACACATCTTCGACTACTAAAGGAAAAAAGATAAAAAATGTAAAAGAAAATGCAAGAACTTCGAAACCAAGAATAATTTTATCTACTGTGCTTGCTGTTCTTCCTTCCTTTTTCCCTTTGTGCAACACATAAAAATATGTAGCAACGCCAAATATTACTGCCAATATGAATAATACAGCAATGTCTTTGCCAAGTATATCAAAGCTCATAATCGTTCCTCAAAGCTCTATCCGCTTTTTTGCAATATCAAAAAAATCGGCATCCTTTTCGATGCCGATAAAATTCCTTTTCGTATTGTTCGCTGCTACGCCTGTCGAGCCGCTTCCCATACAGAAATCGAAAACGGTATCATCTTCGTTTGTGTAGCTTTTGATGAGCCACTCACACAATGCCACCGGTTTCTGTGTGCCGTGCGCCGCATATTTCTGTTTATCAGTAGCGAATGTCAGCACGCTCGTGGGAAATCGTTCGGTACTGTCATAACCTTTTGCTGTGTATTTCCCGTAATCCTCTGTCATCTTAGAATTTCGTTTATGTTCGACCGTTGAGACCTTTCTCGGATGTCCTGTTGTTTTTTGAGGATTATAGGTCGGCAGTTTCTTGTAGAAAACAAGAATATCCTCATGTGCTCGAAGCGGCATTCGGTTTGCATTAAGAAATCCAACCGGAGTCGTCTTCTGCCAGATAAGATTGTATCTCCAAGGAATCGTAGTAGACTCCATCAATGTTTTCGTGTAAATCCCGGCCGAGAAAAGAATCACCACTCCCCTATCGGCAAGTATTCTGTCCAGTTGTGACCAAATTCCCTGTTGCTTTCTTTTATTCCATTCCTCGTTGGCGTCCTTGTAGGGAATGTTCTTTTTGAAGCAATGCAGTAAATATTTCTCATAATTGAGATTTTTTCCGTCGCATTCGATAAAATCATCAAACGGCAGCACAACATCCCATGTGTTTTGCGTTATTCCGTATGGCGGGTCAGCCAGAACGAGATTGACAGAATGGTCATGAATCAATTCAAATGAATCCATACAATCTCCGTGAATCAACATATAACTACTCATTTGGTAATCTTCCTCATTTGATGCCGTCAGCACACTCTTGCTGTAAAAAACAACAAAAAAATCCCCCTCGAATTACTCCGAGGGGGAATGTGCTTATATACTATTCGCTTATAATAAGTATATATCGAATGATTTTAAATTGCTATATGTTTTTCTTTACGAAATAACGAATAGATTTTTTCACAGAAAACCGATTAGCCAGCGTTGTTACCGTTCAAATCGATTGTGCCGGATGCTACAGTTTCGACTACAGCCGTCAAGTCAGAATCGTCCAACGGGTCACTCACAATGCTGATTACGCGACCCTTAATGGATGTTTTCCAGCCAAGGATGGAATACAGGTCATCGGGCGTTACCCAATAATACTGTTTCGTCTTGGGGAACTGTGCAACACCGCCGTAAGTAGCCGACGTACCGCCGAAACCATCATCAGAAACGAGGTACATAGTATGACCATTTTCATCGGTGTACTGGTCAATTCTGTTCTTCACGATGGGGTCGGCTTCATCGTTAGGGATGGTGTACAGACCCCAGTCGGTAGCAGCATAAACATAATCGCCGGTAACATGGCTGAACAGCGGGTTATATGCCATAGCAAGCTGAGCAATGGAGACGTTCAAATTCCCGTCTTCATCAATCATGGGGAATGCGTCAGGAATATATTCGCCATTCAGAACGATTTTCCAATCGCTGTCAGTTGACCCGTTTTCGAGATAGTTTTTGCCGATTTTGCGAAGAGCAAGGAACTCATCGCGCTTTTCTTTGCTGTCAAAGAGATACACACGTTCACTGGTTCCTTCTTTGCGAAGAATCGGATGCGTCTTGAAGGGGTCCAGCGTCCCATCGTATTCGAGTACATCAGCGCCGGAAATGATATATTGACGCTCAATACCGTTCTTGTCTGTACCGGTATAAAGCGGGTTCGTTCCAAAAGCCAGTTCAACATTACCGCCGCTCGACAGAGAGGGAGTTAAATTGTAGCTCTCCTGTCTGTCCTTCTGCATTTCAAAATACGTCTTCTGAATGCCGTAAACATAACGGTCAGTGTAGCGGAACGTAGCAGAGTTGTCTTCTTCCAGCGTGGCAAAGTCAACGAAAGCAGTGTCACTACCAGCGGGGATGTTTGCGGCGCTGCTTACAGCATCTGCATCGGTGTTGCCGCGCCTAATGTCGGTCGGAACCTCTGCTTTTTCAGGAACATAGTCGATAACTTCTTCGTCTTTGTCGGTATTCTCAGGAATTGCTGTATCAGTTTTGTCGTTGGCAGTTTCAGCGCTTGCCAGATTATCTTCGCTGCTTGCTGCGGACTCGGAAACCGAACTCGAATCGGGCTGTGTACCCGCATCGTTCTTATGACGGTTCATACCAACAAACACAAGAATGATAACGATGACAGCAATGATTGCTGCCGCAATGGCAATAGGATTGATGTTTTTCTTCATAATTATGGAGCAGGACACCCCATCTATAGCCGTAAGGCTTAGGTGGGGAGGAATGCGTTTCTTAGAAAAGACTAAGATACAGCATTTCCTGCTTGCCTCCTTTCAATATTTAGCTGATTTGTATCCATGCTCCCGCATGGCAAACAACTTGAACTTTGGAAATTGCTACGGACTTACTTTTTCCATTGACTGGAATCAAAAGTCTTGTGCCTTTATTATGGCACCCGCTTGTAATGTATGTTTTACCTTCGAGACGCACAGTGTCGTATGACTGAATTGCATAGCGCCGTCTTCTTATAGAGCGACGGCCCTTCGATACCTTTTTGCTGCGGTACTTGTGCAAATTCTCAGAATCTTTTTTGTGATTACGGTTAATTCTGCCATTAAAGAGTTCTTTTCCTTTTGCCTTGTTGCCGGTGCGAGCGTCAATATAAGTGGCATCGTAGAATTTTTCCAGCACACGATTGTTTCTGCGTCGCTTTTGGTAATGTCTAAACTTGCAACGGCATGCCGGGTGATAATCTCCCATTGCATACGCATCGTTGTTATGGGTTTTCTCAAGTTGAAGCGCAATGCGCTTTTCCTTTGTCATCGCACCATAAGTGATGGTCACAAATTCTTTATCGTATGTGGTGTACAGTGCATCTACTATCTGCCAGCGAACAGCGTTCATAAACGCTGCGCCTGAAAGGTCGGCAAATTCTTTGCCTTCGCCAAAACCGAAGAGCTTGCCACCTTTTTGATGATTTGCTGGCGTGTGGCATTTTTCGCATACCGTAGCAAGCTCATCAAGCTGGTAACCATGTCTGCCTTTCCAGTAGAACATATGGTGCATATGCAAAATAGCACCATCCGCGATTTTGCGCTTACAAACCTGGCAAGTGTAATTATCACGGTAGAACACCGCTTCACGCAGCGTGGCTAAATTGTAGTGCGGGCCTTTCTGGTAGTCTGCGCTTTCCGGCTTTGCTTTACCTTTCTGGATAGCTTGCAGCAGCATCGTGTCAAAGGAGCCGACTTCAACAGTTGCATGAGTAATCGGAATTACAGATACATATCGTTCAATAAGGCTGATGTTTAGCTGCTTCTTATGTTCCAGAGAAGGTGCGAGCCAACCTTTATCACACTTGCGGTTATCGAAGCGCGGTTTACGGTAACGCAGTCTGTTTCTGCGTGTACGACGCATTTTACGACAATCATCATGATGTTCTTTCTCATCCTGCAATGTATCATACTGAGCAGATACATATTCGTGAGATTTGCTTTTTGCGCTGATACCGATGTAGTTGTAACCTACATCCTCGCAGATTTCGATAGGTTGTGTGTTTGTTTTGCTGTCATACAGCAGCTGGATGGTAAAGGGATGATGCTTAACGATTTTTGCTTTTCCGTCTTTCAAGAGTCGGCGTACCTTGCCAAGACGGAAGGTAGGCATTAAGCGTTCACCGTTATTACTGAGAACGCAGACGCAAGTGCTCATGCAAGATACTCCTTTCGTAAAATAGTAATGAAACTATAAGTCAGGGCTTGCGCCCTGTGGTCCACTTCGCCAATGTTATGCATTGTTTTAGCCTTTCGGCATGGCTTACGCACTTCTCCTACCCTTAGAGATGTTTAACGTAATATGTATCAACGGCTTGCACCGCTAACGCATACGCTGTCCGCAGAGCCCGACACTTGTGGAACATATCGGGGTGCCTATATTATGAAGATGATTGCTCATCAAATGCATAACGGAGTTCGCAGCAACCGAAGTTGCCGTTCACCAAGGCTAATCAACCGGGCTTACGGGTTGCCCCGCAAGCCCCGTCTATAACCGGCGAACCGGTTTAGGCGGGGTTGTTGACAACATTACGCGAAATCTCGCGTCCTCACTTCCTTTCTTCTTATATTATACCACATTTTATTGCTTTAGTCTACTTTTTAGGAAGACACATCCCATCCATTAAAGCCCCAGCCAAGATAACCACCGCCGCTTTGGTAGTATTTTTGGTTTTTCCAAGTCTCGAAGGACATAGATTGGATTTTACCGTGGACGCTGTCGATAACATAACCACCGATATAAATACCTACATGGTTTTCACCGATATAAACAGAAGCTCCATCAGGGGGCGTGTCATAACCGGGTTGACCTTTCTTGCAAACCGCACTGGCTTTATAGGCGTTAATAGCGGAGCCGTAGCTGATTCGCGTTTGCCCGCATTTTGAATAGAAGTCAGCAACGAATGCCTGACACATATTCGTGACAACGGTGCATCCAATACTTCGCATGTATCCGGTCAAACCGAGCGGACTGCTCAATGCCTCTTGTAACTTGCTTACAAGTGCCTGCTGTTTTGCGGTATAGCTTCCGCTATTCAGCGATGCCAATATATTTTGAATTTCCTCCTCGGAAAGATTGCTGATATTTGCGGAACCGCCAACACCAATAGCACCGGCAGTTGAGCCAGTTATGCCATCAACGGGGATATTGTAAAGCTTCATGAGTCTATCTACTTGCGTTTCGATGATATCGGCAGCCGTCATCTTTACACTGCTGTTATCTTCATTGTTATCGTATCCGGTTCTGACAGATAGAGGGTCAGAGAACGAAGTTGAGTGGTCGCCAAGATTCTCCGTTTTGTCAATACCGTATTTCTCATACAGTTTATCTCTGACTTCCTGACTTACATTAAGGGATACCTTTGTCGTGTAAGTTCGTATTGTCTTTACGATTGGCTTATCGGGGTCGTCCTCGTCTGTATCGGTACTATATCCACTCTGGACCCATTTGCCATTTACATACCCGGATGTATCATGCCATTCCTTCTTCTTTTCATATCCAACGATTTCATCTTTGTCTGCCGAAGTCGTATTATAACTGGCAACCCACATAGAATCGTCTTTAATATTGAACAGCGTATTGATATCGTCTTCAATGATGTCCATAATGCCGTTTGGAGATATCTCTTTAGCGACATCCATCATACGCGTAAGGCGTTCTTCGTTTGATTTGTCGAGACTACTATCGTTGCTTAATGTGTATTTGTAGGCATCCATTGCCATGATATAAAATGCAACTTTCTGGAATCCCTTTTCTTCGTTTTCTTCCAACGGCACGTTTGTGAATTTCACGTACTCGGAACTCTCGATACCGTCGCTGAGTGCCTGCTTTGTTAACTCATCCTCATCAATTTCTTTTTCCCATGATTTGTTGGCACGCTTGACCGCGTTCTTGTACGACCGACGGAAATACTTGTCCAGCGCTGTGATTTGAAGATTCGATTCTCCCCACAAAACATCATATGTTTGCGTTTCTGTATAATCAGCTGTACTTGACGTAAATGACGATTGTCCTTCGTTGCCATTAGTGCTAAGATTGCTCCAAAAATCATTCATTTGCGACACGAGCGCTGGGTCTGCATCATTCATCATCCACTGACTTCCAACATCTTCACTTGAATGATTGGTAGCATCTTGGATTGCGGAGATAATACTGCCCGGAATAGAAAACAGCAAAACGATAGGAGTTATAAAGACAACAAAGATGAGAAAAAGAGCGGCAAGAATAACAGCAAGAATCATCTTAATGATATGTGGATTCTTGATGACTTCCTTTGCCGCGCCAACCACATTACCTGCTGCTAAGTTTCCAGCAGCAGCGGCTACAGTCTTTGCATCTTTGGTCGTCTGTATGGCAGCGTTTGCTACACTTGCAGCGTCCTGCGCCATATTATCACTGTACTTTTGCTGCGCCATATAAATACCACCTTCCTATATTAACTCAACATTAGCCGTACGGATTGTACGTTGTTCACTGCACGCCGCGTGAAGGCTGTTGATGTTGTGCAGTTCTTTGTGCAGGCATTTTCATACCGGCACAAAGGAATGCTTACGCATTCAAGGTTTCGGGCTTATTCTTTGCTTTTCTTTGTCTTTTTTAATGCTTTTTTTGTGGTGCCTTTCTCGGGAGGCGTAGGTTCATCTTCATCCTCGCCAGTCAAGAGGGCCTTCATGTTTCTGCTCTCCGGGGACTTCCCAAGGTTTTCCATAAGCGTCTTGACGACATTTCCGCTTGTCGCTTTGCCTTTTCCAAGATTTACAGTAGTGATTTCGCCAAATCCGTCATCATCGACATTCTTGGTTCTCAACTTGATTTCGCCAGTCTTCGGATTCATATCGAAGATTTCAGCGGTGCTTCCGTCAGGCAGACCGATAGAAAGAGCCCCGTTGACTTTGTGCAGGACAGACACTTTTCCGGCTTCGGACATTTCTTTGCCGTTACCGCCGCGCTGGAGTATATATTCCTCACTGCGGATAACCTGGCCCTTTTCCATAGCTGTCAAGCTGTCAGGAACAGAAGTATCCTTGCGTCCGACGATGACACCCTCGCCTCCGTCAACAATATCACAGCTGAACGGTTCATAATCTCCCATTTCGGCATGTGCCGCCTCAGCCATCTGCCGCGCACCGACCTTGCCGGTGTAATCCAGACGATTAGGACCATGGAAGCTATCATCCGCAAACTGCTTCTGCTTGTAGAAGTCTTCACTTGCCTCTGCATCGGATGCAGGAGCCATCATAATCGACTCGGTCATTTCCTTCACGGCGTCACGGACCTGAGCTTCAGTCTGAACGGCTCTGGGGGCAGAAACTGTGGTGACGCCAACATCTCCGTCCTTGGGCTCCAAACAGCATTCTGTTTCTGTTCTAACACCTGTAGCACGGCTTGGATATACCAATCCAATACAGGGCTTTCCGTCCACCGCAGTGTCATTTGCAACGATTTGGAGTGTTCCTTCCTGCAATGCTGCCGTAGCATCAGCGTTATCGCACTTTCCACTTGCAATAGCCTCATAGGCAAGAGACCTTGCAGCGGCAGTGTCGATTTTTGCACCGTCAGGAATCGGAGTGCTCGGAGAATTGATAACGGCATCCCTGAGTGTTACTGTGTTCTGCTTTGCTGCCTCGATTGCATTGGCACCTTCATCGCTGTTCATGTAGTTCTTGAAAGCTTCTTCATTATTGGTGATTTCTTTCGGAACCTTAATGTTATACTGCTGTCCGGACAATACATCATCTACTATGACAGTATCATCCTTACCACTTGTATCCAACGGATTTCTCTGTGGAACAGCTCTATACTGTTCGTTCGTCATATTTCCGTCTGCATCTGTTGTCATTTTCGAAACGACAACACTTCCGTCTTTCTGGGTATTCGCTGTGCTTGTGGTTGCACTAAGAATCTTTTTGCTGTCCATATCAAGCTTGGCGGTTGTGCGGGCTCCGCTGCCATCAGCAAATGTCTGTGTATAAGTGCCGTCTTTTGCACCGTTACTGGACGCTTCAACAGCCTGCATACCTGTAATGTGCCCAAATTCAGGATTAGATGTTGCAGCGGCGTTGAATTCCTGGCTTGCCGCATACATGACTTCTGGTTTATTGAAGTTCGTATCTTCGGGAATATTAGTTCCGTTTCCGTTAAAAATGTTCTTGGCGTTCTCGTAATCCGCAGCAACTGCCTTTGCACCAAGCGATTCGGATGCCTGACGTGCCATTTCAACCTTACTTGCGGCATCATCCGAGTTGGCAAGACTTGCGCTTTGCGTAACATTGAAAGATTTTCCGTTTTCAAGCACCTTGCCGTCTTCGCCGATTTGGTCGTACCGCATGATAGCATTACCATCATTAGAAGTGCCGACTTGCGTACCCGCAAACACCTCACCCTTAGCGTTCCGGTAAGAAGGCTTATCTCCCATTGCGGTATAGTATTCAGATTCTCCAACGGCCTGCCAGTTGCCATCCGTGTCTTTTTTGTAGTTCTGAACAGAGACAGTACCATCGTCATTGAGCATAGAATGTTTTGCTGTCATTTCGCCTGTATCTTTATTTACGGCAACATCAAGTTTATCATCCTCCCCAACGGCAGGCTGTTTTTCTCCGTTTGCTCCCTCGCGTTCAAAGGCTTCATTGATTTCATGCCGTGCCATATTATTCATCTGGTCCTGATTGACATCGCTGGAATCCATGTTCAGACGTTCTGCGGCGGTGGCATTGAAATAGTTGTCTGTTGCTTCCTTTTCCTGAACAGCTTTATCGAATCCGTCTGTTTTGGTTGCCCAATCCGCGACTTCCTCAACATTGTTCTTGTTGATTTTATCAGGAACCTGTACAGACAACGGATTTTCGGGGACATTTCCATCCTTATCCTTTACCTGTTCAAAGGCTCCAGTTTCTTTGTTATAGGCAAATGTGCCAAGCTTATCATCTTTAATAAGCTTGTTGCCGTTTGCATCCGTTGTTACTTCACGGCTGGAAGCGACCTGCGCCATGACATCTTTTCCGTTGCCGCTCACAGCAACATCATACATGCCATTCACACGACCGTTTTTATCTTTAGTTTGAAGCGAAGCGTGAATAACGCCATTGGCATCCGTGTATGCATTAGTCACTTCGCCGTTCTTTGCTGCATTTGCAATTTTTTTGTTGTTACTGCTTTCCAGAGCACTCTTGACCTGATTTCTGCCGGTCTGACTGTTAAGGTTCGGAGCAGGGGCCTTTTGACGGTCAGGGCTCTTCATCTTCATATAGTCGCTGACGCTTTGCTTGTAATCTTTATCTGTCATTTTAGCAGCAGCATATTCTCTCGCCATTGTGCCAGACAACATTGCAAGCGCAAACGGGTTTCTGCTGTTGTTTGCGGTCGTATTAGCAATATGCCGCTTATAGTCGTCCATCGTTTTTGTTCCGTTGGCAAGACCTTCTCTAAGCTTTGCAGAGTCCTGCTTAAACTGGAATCCGGTAGCAGCAGCATTGACTGCGGTGCTTGCAAGACCCATCATGGACTTGCCCATCATAAAGAAGTCTTCGAGCATACCGGAAGTCTGGCGAGTAATGCTAAGACCTGCGTTTTGCAGAATATCATCCAGCTGTTGCGAAACCTTAATGAATCCATACACAACAAGACCCCAGATTACGATTTTGTCAGCAGAAGCCTGTGCAACATTCATCATTCCCTGTTTTACAACGGCAAGGCACCAGACGTTTAGAAATAGCAATACACATTGTGACCAAAACATTCTGAACCATTTCTTGCTGATATCTTCTGTTTCCGAGTTTGAACCGGTAGCAAACGCCATGGGAGACAATGCGCAAATGACAGCTATAATCAAATAACGCTGAATCATTTCAAGAGCAAGCTTGAAATAGTTGATGCCGATAAGAAGCAGCATAAGGATTGCTATAACAGCACCAACAAGACCTGCCGATATCGTGCAGAAGCTACTGCCGATAACTGAAAATACATTCGGCGTTGAATCCGCTCCCTTCACAGCATCTTGGAAACTGCTCGTGAGCGGTTGGATGATGTTATCAAAGATATAGAACATCAATTCCTGCGATTTCCATGTTAAAACGCCGGTAACTACGATTTTAAGAAAAAGCTTGGAACCCGGAACAGCTCGCTTGTCACCGCTTGCTACATAATAGAAATCTATCAAGATAGCAAATATTGATAACACGACCCAAATCATCAAACCGGTTCCCAAGAGAACTCTGTTTACTGTGGGTCCGAGGTCGTCCGCCCAAATTGCGCCCGCATCGGCATATGTTTTATTCGTTATAGGGATATACTTGTACAAATCCCCAAGTTTCATCGTAGTGATAGTATAAACGGGGCTTAAAAACGAATCCAGTAACGAGGCGATTAACTGTGCTATTACCTTGAAAACAAGCATAATCACCCCACCGATAATAATATCTGTCGGGTTGGTTAACGCTGTTCCAACAAACAACGCATCGCCAATAGATTCAAAGATACCTGCGTATGCAAACGACATACACATCGTCATGGCAGCAATAACAGTGATTGAAATTGCTGCTTTATTGATTGTTTTCATTCTTCTTTTGTCTTTTTCAATAGCAGTTATCTGCATGTCTTATCTTCCACCTTTCTTGTAAATTTTTAGGCACCAAAAAAGCGGTCTCCCATTCGTAGGAAGACCGCTACGGGCTGGGCCCTTGCCCAATTTTGTTTTTGACTTAGCTGAGCTTAATCTGAGTTGCCAGAGTTTGAATCCAACGGATGATGGAGGGAGTAAAGAACGCCACAAATGCGATAATAACAATCGCAATGAAGCGGCTCTTGTACTGTGCCGTTTCTTTAGGGTCACTTGCCATCAGACCACGAATCATCGTGTAAACGCCTGCAGCAATAGCGACGGTCAGAACCAAGCCCTGAAAGCCAGTCATGACTGCCTCTGCAATCTTACCAGCCTCACCGAACAGCGTTGAAATGCCCTGAGCTGCAAAAGCCGGATTTGCGCTGACGAGAACCGCAGCACAAACAGCAAGACTTGCAATAGCGATAAACGCGATAAGCGCTACAACGTTCTTGGTATCGTTCTTACGAACAGCCAAACTATTCATTGGTATATTCCTCCTTTCGTCAAAAATCATCACATTCTGCTGACCCTTTGCCACAACATACACGTTATATGTCGCGTTGCCTATTACACACCACATAGAGGTGTCAGCTTGTGTAACTAAGGAAATCACATAATATTTCCTTATATTTAGGATACTTTATTTTTGGATAATTTCAATACGGATTTCTTTAAGCAAAACGCATTTGTTCTTTACACAAAACGATTTTTTATGCGCTCTCCCCTCCCCCACCGAAAACAAAAAAAGTGGGCAGCCACAGCTATTGCTGCAGCCACCCACTTTTCAAACACATTCCTTACAGATTCGCGCCGGGAGCATCGACCGGCGTTCTTCGGTCTTAGTCCGAACTGCTAAATCCAGTGCTTTCTTGTCACCCACGAAGATAAACTTTTTCTTTGCACGAGTAACGCCGGTATAAAACAACTGGCGCTGCAGCATTGCTTTCTGAGTCATACTTGCAGGCATGATACAGCAGGGAAATTCAGAGCCCTGCGTTTTATGAACCGTAATGCAGTAACCAAGTTCTACATTCTGCATATCCTTGACATCGTACTCGACTTGTTTGTCATCGAATGTGATTTTGAATGTGTAAACACCATCATCATCAATGATTTCGTCGATAGTGCCAAGGTCGCCGTTCATGATTTCGGGCGTATTTTTGATTTGGACTACACGGTCATCCTTTCTGAATACGCGGCTTACATCCACGCCGTTCTTAGACTTGGTGGATTTGGCTCGCCATTCCGGTTTCCCATTCTCAGCTTTATTTACGATATCCTGAATTTTCTTATTCATAATATCCGTACACAGAGGAGAGCTGTTGCTGCTCTTGTAGTAATGAGTAGGACTAAGGACGATACATCCATCGCGGCCATACTTTTTTACTCCCTCCTGATACTTCTGAATAATGATATTCGAGATATTTTCCGTTTCCTTTTCGCTGTCGGGGTTGTGGCAATCGATAAACTGAAATGTTTCATCAGTCGGAAGATTGGACAGCCCATTATTGATAGCGTATGCTGCATCAGCAATAGTAGAGTTGGAACCCTGACGGTAGTTTCTATCCAGAACCGTATACTTGATTTGATTACATTTAATCAAATCGAAGAGTACATTGCCGGGTGTTACCGAAGGGAGCTGGTCCACATCGCCGAGCAGGATGATTTTCTTGTTGGGTTCGTTTTCGATTGCGTTCATAACGAAATCAAAAAGGTGGATGCCGACCATAGACATTTCATCGATAGCAATCAGATTTTCGCTGATTTTGCAATCGTCCTGAGCGGTAAAACCGCCAGCAGCCTTAGAGGGAACAAGCGCACAGGCGCTATGGATAGTCTGTGCGGGCAGACCCGTACATTCAGCCATACGCTTAGATGCGCGTCCGGTCGGAGCCATACAAAGAATCGTTGCGTTTTTCTTGAATGCTTCTTTGTACACTTCCAAACAAGCGCGAAGCGTTGTACTCTTACCAGTACCCGGACCACCTGTTACGATGGAGATGGGATAAGCAAGATTGCGTACTGCTTCTTCCTGTTTTTCGGAAAGTTGAATGGGAGAGTTTTTCTTCCATTTTGCAAGAGCCGCATCGATTTCCTTTTGCTTGCTGGGTCCCCTTTTGATGAACGCGGCAAGTTTGCGTGCGAGATTCCGTTCAACCGTATAATCGTCTTTGGAATAAATCCAATTTCCGCTTTTAGAAGAACCAAATCGAATGAACCGATAGTTATCGACCAACAACTTGACCGACATTTTCATCAGTTCGTCGTTGTGATGGTTCAGCAGCTTATAAGCTTCCGCAACCAGCAAATCTTCACGAACGCAAACAGTATTGTTTTGCCGACATAACTGCTTCTGAGCCTCTACGAGTGCTGCAACATATCGTCTACGAGCATTGGGACTGACTCCCATTGCAAGTCCGATTTTGTCACAGGTTTGAAAAGGCAGAAGCGTAATCAGCTTATACGGTTTCTCTTTAATGACATTAAGTGCCTCCGCGCCGTACTCGTCTGCAATCGCATCGATTTGGTAATCCGGAAGGACAACGTTTTTGTCATCAAGAAAACACCGAATATCGTATTTATATGTCAATGCTTGGCACCCATGCTTTAAAGCCTTAATGTCCTTGTCTGTAAGACTTGGAACCTTCTTTTTCAGCTTTTCAGGCTCGTTTGCACAAACAGATAAAGTGTTTTCGCCAAACGCATTGGCGATAGCTGTTGCTTTTACATTTCCAATGCCCTTACAGTTAGAGCGAAGGAAAGCAATAACGCTTTTCTTGCGAGTGGGAATTGAAATATTGGCTTTCTGAACATCAAGGTACGGCTGGG
>ULOG01027258.1_pt1 | contig 29581 bp, 30 predicted proteins | sample 1952401 | NCBI WGS metagenome assembly ULOG01 (sample SAMEA4835598, study PRJEB28245) | human gut metagenome | biome: gut microbiome; material: fecal sample | place: Denmark | collected 2008
CGGTGATGTGCTTGCCCACCTCACGGGCGAAGTCGAGGAAGGTAAAGTCCTTCATCCAGTCGTAGTTGTTCACCAATTCGGCATGGTTGGGAGCATCGGAGTCAAAGTCCAGGAACTTGCTCAACTGCTTCTTGATGCACTCCTGATTGTGGCGCAGAGTCGCTTCGTCGAGCAGATTGCGCTCCTGCGACTTGCCCGAAGGGTCACCGATCATACCCGTAGCGCCACCGATCAGCGCCAGAGGCTTGTGGCCACAACGCTGGAAATGACGCAGAATCATCACACCGCACAAGTGTCCGATGTGCAAAGAATCGGCTGTAGGGTCGATACCCAGATAAGCCGTTACCATTTCTCCTTTGGACAATAACTCTTCCGTTCCCGGCATCATCGTGTGGAGCATGCCACGCCATCTTAATTCTTCTACAAAATTCATCGAATGATATATAGTTTAATGATTTATTTATAGTTATACCTGCCGCAAAAGTACGACCTTTCTTCGAAGATACAAAACTTAATGTCCAAAAAAGACACTCCGCACGTTGCGGGAAACCGTTTCCGTCAGTTCGCCGCACGTCACGCCGCGCACGAGGGCCGCCCGTTCGTACAGGTCGGCAATGGGCACGTCGCTCTCGTCCGTTTCCAGGAACAGGCGGTCGGCCGGCATCCGGCGCAAGGCTTCCTCCTGATAATGGGCGCCGAAAGACAGGTACAGACCGTGGCGCACGAGGTCCTGGGCCAGTTGCGCCTTGCCGCGGAAGCCGTGGACAATCCAGGGCACACGGGGATGCAAACGACGACGGCTTTCCAGCAGCTCACCGACGGCACGCACCAGATGGACGACCATCGGTTTGCCCAGCTCGTCGGCAAGCCGTGCCTGGTCCTCGAAGAAGGCCTGCTGCAACAGGATGGAAGCCGCAGCCAGCCTATCGATGCCCGCCTCACCTATCGCCAGCACACGAGGATGACGGGCCTGCCGGCAAAGGATGTCCATCCCTTCCTCTTCCACCAGATACCAAGGATGAATCCCGACGGAGTACCATGTGTCTTCTCTGGGCGCAAATGCAGCAGGCCGGACACTGACAATGGCCGTTCCGGGCAGTACAGGCTGTTGGTGGGTATGGACGTCGAACATAGAATTCCGTTTTGCTTCGTGCAGACAAAGATACTGCAAAAAAACGGGATAAAGAGGGCTGACGCCAGCACAGATAATACCCTTACATCGGAAAACGTTAAATCACCTCTTCAATGTTTGCCTTTCTCCGCCGATAAGTGTACTTTTACTTCCCGAAGAGTATCGATGGTCGCAGGGAAAGGAACGTTATGCACCAGCTGCCCCGACAAACCTGCCAGATACATGAATTATATGAATTGAACGAATTGTCAACGACCTATGTTTTGGAAAAAGAAAGTCTACAATGTTGTAACGGTTTCCGGACTGAAACCGGGCGACCGCGTTTTTATCATTCACCGCGAAAAAGAAATCAAGGAATGCAGAATCAAGAGAATCGAATACAAAACATGCTGTTACCCCACTTGGTATGAGTTTCTGACCTACATTGAATATGAGTACCCCACGGCGTTTCAGGGCAAAACCTTTGTCCACTCCTGCAAGCAGAGCATCGATACCATACAGGGAATCTACAAGACACTGGAAGACTGCATGAACAGGAAGCCCATGCCTCATGAACTGCTCGATGTAGGAAAATACCTCGAACAGGACGGATGGAAAATCGAAAGGAAATGGACCGACGACGACTTGCTTTGCCACTACCGGTGGGACGGTGTGGGAGCAGTCAAGGACACCCACAGCATGGGCAGCCTCAGGATTTTCGTGGATCCGGACGGCATCCAGGTAGAAGGAGCTGCCAAACGCCTTTACAAGTCTAGAAAAGAATGTGAAAAGTTCAACGGGATTAAAGTGGTCCGGCTCAAACCTTGAGAATGGGAATAGTCGGGAATCCTGCCTGGAACAGGGACCTATGGTACCGGGTCGTAGCCCGAACCGCCCCAGGGATGACAGCGCAGGATGCGCCTGACGGCCAGATACAGCCCCTTGATGGGACCGTGCTTCTTCAGCGCCTCGACGGCATACTGGGAGCACGTGGGCGTAAAACGGCAGGAAGGGGGAGTCAGCGGGGAGATGCACCGCTGATAGAAGTAAATGGGGAGCAGCAGCAGGTATGTCAACACCTTTCTGATCATTCGGCAGACGGGGCCGGCTGACCGGCCGAAACCTTTTCGACAATACGCACCAGGGCTATTTTCATTTTTTCCGCTATCACCGTCGAATCAACCAGCTCGTCGGACAGATAGATCAAGGCAAGGGCCAGACGCAAATCCTTCTCCGCCAGGGCTTCCAGCAGAGGCTGTTTGTTCAGACGGTAGGCCTCACGGATCTGCCGCTTCACGCGGTTGCGCTTCACGGCCCGCTTGAAGCGACGCTTGGACACGCTGACCAGCAGAGAAGCCTGCACGTCGAGTTCCTCTACCGGCAGCCACACTACCCGCAAAGGAAAAATAGAGAAGGAACGCGAGCCTCCCGCGAACAACTTCTCTATTATCTTTTTTCGGCTCAGCCTCTCGGGCTTACGTAAACGGTTCACTATTCTTTATTGTTCTCCTTGATAAACATGTCGAGGGCGGCAGTCATCGACGGAGCCTTCACACTGGGAGCTTCCAGGTCGAGACGCAGGCCGGCATCGCGTACGGCCTGTGCCGTAGTCGACCCGAAGGTACCGATCTTGATATCCTTCTGCTCGAAGTTGGGGAAGTTCTTCTGCAAGGAAGATACTCCGGCCGGACTGAAGAATACCAGCATGTCGTAGTCGAAGGCCTCACCCGGCTGGAAGTCGTTGCTCACCGTGCGGTACATGACGGCTTCGCTATGCTGAATCTTGTTCTTGTCCAATGCATTCTTGATTTCATCGGTGTGCACGTCCGACATCGGCACCAGATATTTCTCGGTCTTGTGTTTCAGGATGGCCGGCAGCAAATCGTCGAACTTGCCTGTCTGTCCGAAGAAAATCTTACGCTTGCGATACTGCACATACTTCTGGATATAAAGGGCGATGGCCTCAGTCACACAAAAGTACTTCATCGTTTCGGGAATGGTCACACGCAACTCCGTACACAGATGGAAGAAATGGTCAATGGCATGACGGGAGGTGAAGATAACAGCGGTATGATCCAGTATAGAAATCTTCTGCTGTCTGAACTCTTTTGCTGAAACACTCTCCACTTTGATGAACGGGCGAAAATCTATTTTCACTCCGTATTTTTCTGCTATGTCGTAATATGGAGACTTTTCGGAGGCCGGCTTCGGCTGCGACACAAGCACTTTTTTAATTTTCAACGTCCTAAAAATTTATTGTTAAATAATCATTTAACTGCACCAAACCGCTGTACAACATCATACAGGGCATGATTTCAAGGGCACAAAAGTACAAAATTAAAAGCAAACCGCCGAACAAATTATAACAAAAAAGCTTTATCCACTTATAAAGCATCAATATTTTAACCAATCCGAGCAAAACAAGCCCGATGATAACAGAAATTTGCAGCGACAGATGAAGGTAGACAATGACCAGAATGGACAGAAACAAACCAAAACCCAAATAATAGAGCAGGGTAGAATAGGACTCCATCCAGAAAGAGACCGTATTCTTGTTGAAAAAAATCCATCCCAAGAAAGAATAGAGCAGCCATTTGACAAACAGATAGACGACACAAATGCCTACGTAAGCACCCAGCAGCCAAAATGAAGGAAAACGTTCTATCCACTCCGGCATCAGACTGCCCGAACAGACAAACAGAAACAATCCCGACAAGACGCACATCTGCAACAGCAACAACAACAGGTAACGCATGTCCGTACCGGTGGAAGTGGCAAAGATACTGGCACGCTCGCGATGCATGATGAAGTCGTGACCCAACTGCAACAGGAACTTGTGACTGTGCGACAAAACATAGGACGAGAGGAAGAAGCAACACAGCAGCACCAGCGCGACACAGTCGTCGCGCTCCGGCGAATAAGGCAACGGAATGCCCACATCGGCCGCCCCGGCCACCAAAGTCTGCAACCAAGCTCCCAACATCATCATAAAGCCGCAAACTTACGGATCGAAACATCCCACAACGGAGTGGACTGTACCAGTTCCCAGGCCTCCTGTGCCGTACGGGCCACCCGCCAGATATCCATGTGACGGGCTCCCATGAAATGTTCTTCCGCCGCCCGACCGAACATCTCGAGCAAGGGATCATAGTAGCCCTTCACATTCAGGATGACAATGGGCTTCAGATATAGGCCCAGCTGTTTCCAGGTGATGACCTCGAGCAGCTCTTCCAACGTGCCGCATCCGCCGGGCAAAGCGATGACAGCATCGCTCAGGTCGGCCATCTTCTGCTTGCGCTCGTGCATGGTGTCCACCTCGAACAGCTCGGTCAGTCCCTTGTGGTGCCAGTCCTGCTCCACCATGAAGCGGGGAATGACACCCGTCACCCGACCACCGGCAGCCAGCGCGGCGTCGGAAACGGCAGCCATCAGGCCCATATTCCCGGCCCCGTTGACCACACGGACACCCGAACGGGCCAGCAACGTGCCCAACTCGCGGGCCGTCTCAAAATATATAGAATCTATCTTGGTGCTCGAAGCACTGTAGACGCAAACGGAGTTTATTTTGTTCATCTTGGCGATACGGATTGGTTTTGCAGGCAAAGGTACATGATTTCAGTCAGAAAAGCGCGCTTATGGACAAAAAAACGAGGAGGGCGTGCCATCATTCACTCTGTCCTGGCACACCCTCCCCGGAGCTAACAGCCCTTTCGGATTAAAGTCCGAAAGCAGCCTTCACCTTATCGACATAGTCGAGCTTCTCCCACGTGAAGAGCTCTACCGTAACGTCCTTGTTGCCTTCGTAGCGGCTCTTGAAATGCTTGGTCACCACCTGCGGCTCACGACCCATGTGACCGTAGGCAGCCGTTTCCTGATAAATGGGGTTGCGCAGCTTCAGACGGTCCTCGATAGCCTTGGGGCGGAGGTCGAACAACTCGTCAATCTTACGGGCGATCTCGCCATCGCTCATATTCACATGGCTGCGTCCGTAGGTGTTGACGTAGATGTTGATGGGACGGGCCACACCGATGGCGTAGCTCACCTGCACCAGTATCTCGTCGGCCACACCGGCGGCCACGAGGTTCTTGGCAATGTGGCGGGCGGCATAGGCAGCCGAACGGTCGACCTTCGAGGGATCCTTGCCGGAGAAAGCACCACCTCCATGTGCACCCTTACCACCGTAGGTATCAACAATGATCTTGCGCCCTGTCAGGCCGGTATCGCCATGAGGGCCGCCAATCACGAACTTGCCGGTGGGATTGACATGGTACTTGATGTCGTCGTTGAACAGGGCCAGCACCTTCGGAGCATGGATGGAAGCGATGACACGCGGCATCAGCGTATTAATGACGTCGTAACGAATAATGGCCAGCATCTCTTCATCGGCCTTCAGCTGTGCTTCCTCGGTATCGTCGGCCGGCTGGATGAAGTCGTCGTGCTGCGTGGAAACAACGATGGTATCGATGCGCACGGGCGTCCCGTTGTCGTCGTATTCGATGGTCACCTGGCTCTTGGCATCGGGGCGCAAGTAGGTCATCTGCTTGCCTTCGCGACGGATGTCTGCCAGCACCTGGAGGATACGGTGTGCCAGGTCGAGTGAGAGCGGCATGTAGTTTTCGGTCTCGTTGGTAGCATAGCCGAACATCATGCCCTGGTCGCCTGCACCCTGCTCCATGGGGTCCTGACGCTCCACACCGCGGTTGATGTCGGGGCTCTGCTCGTGGATGGCGCTCAGCACGCCGCACGAATTGCTCTCGAACATGTATTCGCCTTTCGTATAGCCAATCTTCTTGATAACCTCGCGGGCAATGAGCTGGAGGTCTACGTAGGCTTTGGTCTTTACTTCACCGGCCAGCACCACCTGTCCCGTAGTCACCAGCGTTTCGCAGGCAACCTTCGAACTAGGGTCGTAAGCCAGCAGTTTGTCAAGTACAGCGTCCGATATTTGGTCGGCCACTTTGTCGGGGTGTCCTTCAGACACCGATTCGGATGTAAACAAGTATCCCATTTCAATAACGATTAAGTAATTAATAAAACAAAGTTTGAATGGGAAAGTTCAGCGAGTAGAAGTATCGGCGCACAAGGCCGTACGTTTCAGAAAAGTATGTGTTTTAGCATTTTTTTCTGTGGTTGCAAGCTACTCAAATCTTTCCACATGGTTATTTCGGGCGCAAAGATAGCTCTTTTTCTTCAAGAAACGATGCTTTGCGCCAAAATTAACGTTGCATCAAGGCTATTTCAGCTCGAAAGTCACCAGCAGGCCTTTGTGGTCGGTAGGCCATACACCCAATGGAAGCAGGAAGCGGTCTTTCGACACTTCGGGCATGCGCTTGCTGTTGACGATGGAACCACGGGGACCGAAAATGACTGCATCTTTCAGCTCAACAGCCGGATGCGGATGGTAGAACACGTAATCTATGCGGTCACGTTCATCGGCCTTGGGTGCCCACGTCAGTTTCTCGACGGGGATAAGCGGGTTATCGGCCGGGAAAGTAAAGCCGGGATAGTTGATGACATCGGGATAGAGTTCGCGGTACGTATCGACAAAACCATTGTTGTCCAGAAGCAGAGGAACCGTCCAGGGTACAATCAGGCCGTTATGGTCAAAGAGGTCTTTTGTCTCGCGCGTCCAGTCGAGATGCGAGGGCTCGTTAAAGTCGCCGCCCAATATCACAATAGTTCCTTCGGCAATGTCTTTCTTCGCTTCGGCAATGAAGTTGCGGATGGCATCGTCACGCAAAGAAGCGTCGTTTACCTGCAGCACCTCACACACCGTCTGCGGAATGGGAATTTCCTTCCAGGTAGAACCGTCGTAACCACGTACGTTGTAATAGGCATCGCTCAGGTAGTCCAGATGGGCCGTATAGACAGCTATCCGATGGTCGCGGATGGAGCTTACCATCTTATAAATGCTTCCGTGGTCGTCCTTCAACGGGAAAACGGTCAGCGAATCGGTAATGGGATAGCGGCTCAGCAATCCCGAATCGTAACTGAAAAAGGAATAATAAGTTTCGCCACGCTGCTTCAACGACTGGACGATACGGTCGCAAAAACGGGTATTCTTGTAGTTTCTCACTTCACTGAGTGTCACAAAGTCGGGCTTCAGACGAACAATCTCGTCCACAATGGCGTCATAGCCTCCCTTTACCTGCGTACCTTCCTGCCAGATATTCCATTGCAGCACGGTAAATTCATTATTCTGTTGTGCCTTCACACACAAAACAGTCCACAAAAGCAGACTGAACAACCATAGTCTTTTCATTTTTCTTTTCGTTTTGACTGAATTGAGCGTACCAGTTCGGGAGCTATCTCTCCCAGTGGTTTCATGACAAAATCGCGCAGATGCATCAACGGATGGGGTAACTTCAACCGAGGAACATCCACCAGAACTTCCCTACCCGATACGTCCAGACAGGCCAACAAATCGATGTCGATGATGCGGTCGTGATACACGCCGTCAACCGACTTGGCCGTGCGCCCCAGCTCGCGCTCGATGGACTGGGTAGCATCCAATACCTGCAAGGGAGACAGCGGCGTCTCGACCCGGCAGGCAGCGTTCAGGAAGCTGTTGGCCGAATCGAAACCCCAAGGGGCCGTTGCATAAAAAGCGGACAGGGAGGTGACTCTCCCTATCCGCTCTTCTATCTTCTGCACGGCATCGCGGAGGTTCTGCTCCTTGTTGCCGAGGTTGGTACCCAACCCTAAAAAGTACACAAATGAAGTATGAAGAATGAAGAATGATGAAGCATTTCCTTGCGATGCAGAGGCCATAGGGTTATCTATTTCTTCGCCCACAAACTCTTTCTCTGAGAATTCTTCATTCTTCATTCTTCGTTCTTCATTAGATCAGTTTACTTGTCCGTAATCAGCATGGCATCGCCATAGGTACCGAAGCGGTAGCCTTCCTTCAGAGCCACGTCGTAAGCGTTCATCACCTGCTCGTATCCGCCGAAAGCGGCCACAATCATCAGCAGCGTGGAGAGCGGCATGTGGAAGTTGGACACCATCGCATTGGCCACGGTGAAGTCGTAGGGCGGGAAAATGAACTTGTTCGTCCAGCCGTCGTAGGTCTTCAGATGGCCGTCGGTGCTGACGGTGCTCTCGATGGCACGCATCACCGTCGTACCTACCGCGCATACCTGCTTGTTCAGGTCCTTGGCACGGTTGACGATGTTGACGGCTTCCTGGTCCACAATCATCTGCTCGGAGTCGGTCTTGTGCTTCGTCAGGTCTTCCACGTCGATTTCACGGAAGTTGCCCAGGCCGGCATGCAGGGTGATGAACGCAAAGTCGATGCCCTTGATCTCCATGCGCTTCATCAGCTCGCGGCTGAAGTGCAGGTTGGCCGTAGGAGCCGTCACGGCACCTTCGTGGCGGGCAAAGATGGACTGGAAACGTTCGGCATCCTCGGGTTCTACGGGGCGATTGATGATGCTGTGGGGCAGCGGCGTCTCGCCCAGAGCGTAGAGGGCCTTCTTGAATTCATCGTGCGGACCGTCGTAGAGGAAACGCAGCGTACGTCCGCGCGAAGTGGTGTTGTCGATGACTTCGGCCACCATCGAGTCGTCGTCGCCGAAGTAGAGCTTGTTGCCGATACGTATCTTGCGGGCAGGGTCGACGAGCACGTCCCACAAGCGCAGTTCTTCATTCAGCTCGCGCAGCAGGAACACCTCGATGCGGGCACCGGTCTTCTCCTTGTTGCCATACAGGCGGGCGGGAAAAACCTTGGTGTCGTTGAAGACAAACACATCCTTGTCGTCGAAATAGTCCAGTATTTCCTTGAACACCCGATGTTCTATCTCCCCTGTCTTGCGGTGCAGCACCATCAGGCGCGACTCATCCCTGTACTTGGTGGGATGCAGAGCTATCCTCTCTTCAGGAAGCTTGAATTTGAATTGCGACAGTTTCATATCTTTCCTTTCTTTTATATAGGTTGTTTTATTGTTCTTGTTCTTCTTCCGTCTCTATCTCCTGCGCGTCGATCCACTCCCTGAAGTCCAGCGGATTGAGGCAGTCCTCTATGCGGACGTCGCCCACGCGTGTACGCTCCAGGGCCGTCAGATGGGCACCGCTGTCCAGCGCCTCGCCGATATCGCGGGCCAGGGCACGGATGTAGGTGCCCTTGCTGCACACCACGCGCACCTTTATCTCAGGCAAGTTGCACTCCAGCAGCTCTATCTCGTCGATGACGAGCAACTTGGGCTTCAGCTCCACGTCCTCGCCGCGGCGGGCCAGGTCGTAGGCGCGCGTGCCGTTCACCATGCAGGCCGAGAAGGCAGGGGGCACCTGCTGTATCTCGCCGACGAAGCGCTTCAGCGTCTCCTCCACCAGCTCGCGGGTGATGTGCTCCGTGGGATAGACGGCGTCTATCTCGTGCTCCAGGTCGTAGGAAGGGGTCGTGGCGCCCAGCCGGATGGTGGCGACGTACTCCTTCGTGTGGTACTGGAACTCTTCTATCCGCTTGGTGGCCTTGCCCGTGCATACAATCATCACTCCCGTTGCCAGGGGGTCGAGCGTGCCGGCATGGCCCACTTTCAGCTTCTTCACTCCCAGCCGCCGGCAGATGTGGTAGCGCACGTGGCCCACCACCTTGAACGAGGTCCACCCCAGCGGCTTGTTCAGGTATAAGACTTCTCCTCTCTTGAAATTCACGTCTCTCTTATCTTATATCTTAATAACAAGTAATCATCCGAGCAGGCTCACCACCAGCGTCACCGCACCGGCGATGGCGCAATAGATGCCGAAATACACCAGCTTGCCCTTCTTCACGATGTTGATCATCCACTTGCAGGCCAGGCAGCCCGACACGAACGCAGCCACAAATCCGATGACCAGCGACAGCGTGGGGATATCGCCCGCAATGGCCTCGCCCTTCATCAGCTTCATGCCGTCGAGCAGGGCCTCGCCCAGGATGGGGGGAATGACCATCAGGAAAGAGAACTGGGCCAGCTTGGCCTTGTCGTCGCCCAGCAGAAGGCCCGTAGCGATGGTGCTGCCCGAACGCGAAAGGCCCGGCAGCACGGCGCAGGCCTGTGCCAGACCGATGATGAAGGCGTCCTTCTTCGAGATTTCGGCCTTCTGGCGGGGCTTGTAATAGTAGGAGAAGGTGAGCAGGGCCGCCGTCAGCAACAGGCAGCATCCCACAATCAGCAGGCCCGAGCCGAAGATGGCTTCCACCTGATCCTTGAAAAACACGCCCACGATGCCGATGGGGATCATCGAAATGACGATGTTGATGACGTAGCGGGTCTCGTCGTTCATGCGGAACTTGAACAGGCCCTTGAATATCCAGTCAATCTCTTTCCAGAGAACCACCAGCGTACTGAACACCGTGGCTACATGCACCACGATGGTGAAAGCCAGATTTTCCTCTCCCTCGATGCCGAACAGGGCCGAACCTATGGCCAGGTGGCCGCTGCTGCTCACCGGCAAATACTCTGTCAGTCCTTGCAAAAGCCCAAGGACAAGCGCTTCAAACCATTCCATTGTCTCTTTATAATCGTATTATTTTACTGTTTCATCGTTGTTTCCATTCCCTTCGCCACTGTCCTTGGGCCGGCGCAGCACGCCGTAAATCATGAACAGGAAGCCCAGCAGGCACACCACGGGTGCCACCTTGATGCGGCGCACGCTGAAGATGTCGGGCTCGAAGTGCGTCGGAGTGGACGACGGTCCCGTCATCAGCACAAAGCCGATGATGACCACCAGCATGCCGATAGCCAGCAGGATGAAATTGGTCTTGTCGAAAGCAAACTTTTTCTTATCCATATCTACTTATTTGTTATTGTTGTCCAACCTCTTGTCAGATGTGATACAGCGCACCGGCCTTCATGCGCAGGTACTTGTTGACCGAAAGCAGGGCGCAGAGCCACGTGATGAGCACGCCAAACACCAGCACGGCCACCGACACCAGCAGCATCACTTCGGGCGTGATGACCTTGACCAGCTCGGGCTCCCGCTCCACCAGCCAGGTGGCCGTCGCCCACAGCAGCCCGTCGGCCAGCGCGGCCGAGAGCACGCCTATCCAGAAGTTGCGCCGCAGGAACGGACGGCGGATGAAGCCCCAGCTCGCCCCCACCAGCTTCATGGTGTGTATCAGGAAGCGTTTGGAGTAGACGGCCAGCCGTATGGTATTGTTGATCAGCGCAAACGAAATCAGCGCCAGTATCACCGCCAGGCCCAGCAGCAGGAGGCTGATCTTGCGGATGTTGTCGTTCACCGCGTCCACCAGGTCCTTCTGGTAGAGCACGTCCTGTATGTCGGTGTTCCTCCGTATCTGCTTCTCGATCTTGGCGATGCTGTCCGCATTGGCATAGTCCGACTTGAGCTTCACCTCGATGGAGGCCGAGAAGGGATTGTAGCCCAGAAACTCCTGCGGGTCGGTGCCCATCGCCTCAGTCTGCTCCTCGAGGGCCTGCTTTTTGGAGATGTATTCGGTGCTCTTTACAAACGGCTCGTTGTTGAGGTTCTTCTGCAGGCGCAGGATGTCGCGTTCCTTCATGTCGTCGCTGATGACAATGGAGAAGTTGATGTTCTCCTTGACATACACCGACAGGTTGCGGGCGGCCAGCACGAAGAACACGACCAGGCCCAACAGCAGCAACACCAGCGTGGTGCTGATGCACGAGGTGACGAACTGCATGTCGAACAACGGCGACTGGGGAGAGGTGGGTCTGGATTTCATAATTTCTTCTTTCTGAATACGTAAATCATGGAACTGCTGCGGTCCTTGCGCACCAGCGAGCTCAGCCAGGCCAGTGTGCCCGTCAGCAGGCCGCGCACGAAGGCGCACGAACGGCGCATGTGGCGCTCGGTGAGCATCGACACGTAGAAGGCGTCGAACGGCATGGGGTAGCGGGCCGACAGGATGAAGCCGTGCTTCGAGGCCAGCTGCTGCATGGTGGCGGGCGTGAAATGCCACAGGTGGCGGGGCACGTCGTAGGCAGCCCAGTAGGCACCATACTTGCGGGCGTCGTAAGACGAGCAGTTGGGCACGGCCACGATGAGCACACCCTTGTCGGTGAGCAGGCGGCGCAGCGTCTCCCACGTCTCGTTCAGATGCTCCAGATGCTCCATCACGTGCCACAGGGTAATGACGTCGAAGCTGTCGTCGGCATAGCTGCCCAGCTCCGTGTCGGGGCGTACCTGCAGGCCGAAGTGGGCGAGGGCAAACTCACGGGCGGCGGCACTCTTCTCCACCGCCTCCACCTGCCAGCCCAGCCGCTGCATGGTGTCGGCAAAGTAGCCCGTCCCTGTCCCGATGTCCAGCAGGCGGCCTTCGCGGCGGTGTGCCTCGCTGCTCACCAGCCGTGCCTTGCGCTTCAGCATGTAGCGGCGCACCCAATGGTACACCCGGTTCATCAGCCCCTTGCGGGTATCCGAATGCGAGATGTAGTCGGGCGTCTCGTAGTAGCGGCCTATCTCCGCCTCCACGGGGAAGTCCTGTGTGAACAGGAAGCCGCAGTCGGCACAACGGCACAAGTGGAACGCCTCGCCCGTGGCATAATGGTCCACGCACGTCAGCGTTCGCTCCAGATGGGTTCCGCCACACAACGGACAGGTTTTTATAGTGAGTGTATTCATCGACAATTCCGGCCTAAGGCGGCGCATCCGCGAACAGCCGGGACACAGCACACCTAAATTTGGTGCAAAATAACAAATAAAAAGTGATTTACAGGCCGTTTGTTAAGGAGATTTAAGACATGCGCGCGCCCGAAGAGCACTTCCGGGCAGCCTCCGCACCGCAGTGCTCCGTGACGTTCCCATGCAGTGCTTCCTGACCCTCTGACGAAGTGCTTCGTCACCCCCTCAGGAAGTGCTTCGTGACACCCTCACGAAGCACTGTGTCGCACCCTCACGAAGCACCGTGTCGCAGGGGCCCGTCGGGGAGCCTCCGGCAGCCTCCACCGCCCCGACGCAGGAAAAGCATGGCTTTCCTCACTGGAAAACATTGCTTTCTTTGCCCCGAAACATTGCTTTTTCGAAGGAAAAACATGCTTTGTTCGGAGGCGGAACATCGGCGCATTTGGGACAAGGCAATGCCGCCCGACGGGCAGAAACCGCCCCGAAGTGTCCGCCAAAAGCGGACACCTGTTCGATATCGGACACGGGCGGCGATACAATAAATACTGATTTTCAATAGTTTATGGTTTTGGCACGGCATTTGAATATCTATAGGCGGATGGACGCCCCAGAAAAAAAGAAGCCCGACGGTGCAACTTTTCCTTCCGCGGACAACGTCTAACCAATAGAACGAACATTGAAAACAAGAACCCTTTAAAAGAACAACATTATGAAAACTATGAACGTATTCAAAGCATTGGCATTCGCCGCCCTCACCCTGGTAAGTATCCTCAACACCCAAGCCCTGGCACAGGAGAAATTCATCACCAACGAAGAAGTGAAGAACAACCTCGTCGTATCGAAGACCATCTACAAGCAGGACGGCAACTATCTGTACAACCACCTGCACTACGAGTTTGCCTACGACGACCAGAACCGCCTCGTCAGCAAGACGGCCACCAAATGGGACGGCACGGCAGACAAGTGGGTCCCCTACTTCCAGATGACCTACCGCTACGAGGTCGGTGAAGTGGTGATGAGCTACGCCCGCTGGAACGAAACAGACCAGAGCTACAACAAAGACGTAAAGCAGACCATCTACGAGCTGGACAAAGACAACGTACCCGTAGCCTGCCGCCAGGCAACGGAAGCCCCCGCGCTGATGGCTGAACGCCGCTGAACGGCCGACGACGACTGTTAAACTCGCCCCATCGTTTCCGGGGAGCGGCAAAATGGTGTACTTTTGCACCCAGCTAACCCCTTAGAACCCGCACCCACATGAAGACAACGGCTCCGTTCCTCGGAAACGAACGCACCCCGTCCGGCAGAATGGACGAGATAGACTACCTGAAATGCGTCTGCATCCTGCTGATGGTGGTCTTCCACCTGGCCTACATCGGCGACAAGTATCCCTACGCCAAGCTGGTGGTCTATACCTTCCACATGCCTGTCTTCCTGCTCATCTCGGGCTACCTGACCCACATCGGCAAGCCAGCCAGGCAGTTCCTGCGGAAATATCTGTGGATTTTCATCCCCTATGCCGTGATGGAAACGGGCTATGCGGTGGCTTCCAGCCTGCTGCCCGTGCGCCAGGGACTGGAGGAGCTGAGCCTGCCCGCCGTGGTCGAAGCGCTCTTCGTCTCGCCCGTGGGACCCTACTGGTACCTGCACACGCTGATACTCTGCGCCCTGCTCTATTATGCCGTCTTCCGCCTGGTGCGGGGACAGACGCTTACCCGCTTCATCATCCTCGGACTCTGCCTCTACGGGCTGGCACGCCTGCACCTGCTGGCCTTCGCGAACGCCGCCTACTTCCTGGGCGGGTGCATACTGGCTCAGAGCGGCGTACAGCTGAACCGCTTCTTCCGCCCGTCACTCTGGGCCGCCGCGCCGCTCGTCCTGCTGTGCGCCGTGTCCGAAAACCTGTCGCGCGGCACGCTGGCCGGTGTCCTCATCACCTATCTGGCCGCCTGCCTGCTGCTCCGCTTCTACCCGCTGCTGACGCCCCGCCTCCGCCGGGGCAGCCTGTACATCGGACGCCACACGCTGGCCGTCCTGCTCTTCTCGCCCCTCTTCACCATGCTGGCCAAGGGCTACCTGCCACTGCTGGCTTTCGACCCTACGGGCATGCTGTTCCTGGCGACAGCCACCACCCTGGCTGTGGGCGGCAGCCTCGCCATCGAACAGGCGATTTACCGGTTGGGGCTTTCCCGCTATTTCTTCGGGAAGTAAAGACTACTTGCGGCCTGCGGCAAAGAACTTCCACACCAGCGCACTGCATGCGGCGCCTACAAACGGAGCCACGATGAAGAGCCACAGCTGCGAAAGTGCCTGTCCGCCTTCTACCAAAGCGGGACCGATGCTTCGGGCCGGATTGACCGACGTACCCGTGATGGGGATGCAGACAATGTGGATCAGCACCAGCGTCAGGCCGATGGCCAGACCGGCCAGATTGCCTGCCCCGTTCTTCTCGTCGGTAGAGCCGAGCACCACCAGCACAAAGATGAAGGTAAACACGGCCTCGGCAATGAACGCCTGTCCCGTCTCGCCCACATCAAACGTATTGGAGCCTGTGGACGTAGGCCCGTCAAATCCGCCCGACGATACGAGCAGGGCCAATACGAACGAACCGATGATGGCACCTATCACCTGGAAGATCATGTACATCGAGGCATCCTTACTACTCATGCGCCCCGACAACCACACGCCCAGCGTAATGGCGGGGTTGATGTGGCATCCCGAAATGCTTCCAATCGTATAGGCCATGGCCACGACAGATAAGCCGAAAGCCAGGGCTACTCCCAAGGTTCCTACTCCGGCACCCACGGTGTCGGCTGCATTACCGGCGAATACGGCACTGCCGCATCCCATCAAGACAAGCACCATCGTGCCTATCATCTCTGCCAAATACTTTCTCATACGCTTCGATTTTAAGGGTTAGACATGTTTTTCGATGATAAATTTCTTAAATATAAGCATTTTCCTTCTACTAAAGTACGGAGGAAACGCACTTTAACATTTCAGTTTTCTCCCGTTGTAACGAATTATAACCAATGAAGGGACGTAGAGAAAAAGCAGGTCCGGAAGAGCTTTCTGGAGAGGGGATTCCGATGTTTGAAACATAGAGGGCTTATGTTTGAAACATAGACCCTGTATGTTTGAAACATAAGCCCTGTATGTTTGAAACATAAGCCCTCTGGGGTTGAAACCTTTTTTCAGGCGGCTCCGGGGCAATGACCCGGAAGCTTTATGGTTTGTAAAGATTGTTCATCAAGCAATCTCTTCGCCCAGCAGCGTGGCCGAACTGGAGCCTGTGATGCGTACCGTCACCAGGTCGCCCACACGGTGCGTGCCGCGGTCGAACACCACCACGCGGTTCTGCTCCGTACGGCCGAAAAGCTGGTCGCGGCTGCGCTTCGACACGCCCTCGACCAGCACCTCGTAGGTCTTGCCCACGCAACGCGCGTTGGCTTCGGCCGACAGGCGGTTCTGCAGGGCGATGATTTCGTTCAGACGACGGATTTTCACCTCTTCGGGAATGTCGTCGGGCAGGTGCTTGGAGGCATAGGTGCCGGGGCGCTCGGAGTACTTGAACATGAAGGCGGAGTCGTAGGCGCATTCCTCCATCAGCGAAAGCGACATACGGTGGTCTTCCTCCGTCTCGCTGTGGAAGCCGCTGAAGATGTCGGTCGAGAGACCACAGTCGGGAATGATGCGGCGGATGGCGGCCACACGCTCCAGGTACCACTCGCGGTCGTACTTGCGGTTCATCAGCTTCAGGATGCGGCTGCTGCCGCTCTGCACGGGCAGGTGGATGTGGCGGCACACGTTGGGCTCTTCGGCAATGACGTGCAGCGTCTCGTCGCTCATGTCCTTGGGGTGCGAGGTGGTGAAGCGGATGCGCATCGAAGGAGCCGCCTGGGCCACAGTGCGCAGCAGCATAGGGAAGGTGACGACTTCGCCGTCGGGCCGCTCGAAGCGGTAGGAGTTGACGTTCTGCCCCAGCAGGGTCACTTCCTTGTAGCCTTTCTGCTGCAGGTCGGCCACTTCGCGCAGGATGCTCTCCACGTCGCGGCTGCGCTCGCGTCCGCGGGTGTAGGGCACGATGCAGTAGGTGCAGAAGTTGTTGCACCCGCGCATGATGGACACGAAGCCCGAAATGTGGTTGCCGCAGATGCGCGAGGGGATGACGTCGCGATAGGTTTCCGTGGTCGAAAGCTCCACGTTGATGGCCTTCTCGCCCGCCTCGACGGAGGCAATCAGCTCGGGCAACGTCAGGTAGGCGTCGGGGCCTACCACGAGATCCACGTGATGGTGGGCGATGAGATCGTCCTTCACGCGCTCGGCCATGCAGCCCAGGACGCCCACAATGAGGTGCGGCCGCTTCTTCTTGAGCGAATGGAAGAACTCCAGGCGGTTCAGTATCTTCTGCTCGGCGTTGTCGCGGATGGAGCAGGTGTTCATGAACACTGCGTCGGCCTCGTCCAGCGTTTCAGCCATATTGTACCCTGCCATCTGCATCACAGAGGCAATCACTTCACTGTCGGCCACGTTCATCTGGCAGCCGTACGTCTCGATAAACAGTTTCTTTTCGCTGTCGGTAGTTGCAGATTTAAAGTCTGCTCCCATCTTTTTTTCCATATAATATAGGTATAATCGTTGATTCAAGCGGCAAAGATAGTGCAAACCGGGGGAAGTACAAAAATGGAGACATAGTTTTCAGTACCTGCCCCCTTCCCTGCCGTCCCTCAAGACATCCGACACTAACCCGCGCCCGACGACCTCCCCGACGGCAACTTTCCTGACGAAGCCCCCTGCTCCCCAGTTGCCCGAATCATTCTCTCCAACCGGAAAATAACTTTTTCCTCATTGGAGAAAAATCTGAAACTGCCCCAAACCGCCTGTCCGTGTGCCCACACAAGCCGATTTACTCCACTATCCCTCCTTAAAAAGTTAATTATTATTAAACGAATGAACAATAATGAAAATGCATTTGGATGTTTTCGACAAAATTTACATTTTTGTGCTTGAAAAAAAACATTAGATTTTTTCATAGTTAAGGTTTAGGTTAAAAAAATAAGGGGAGCTGTGAAGCTGCCCTTTTTTATTGCCGTTTTTATTGGCTACAATCAGATTATTTGGTTACCTTTGGCGGTGGAATAAACACAACCTGAGTATGGAAGACATCTTAAAGTTTCTGCTGGTGGCAGGCGTCATCATCATCGGTTTCGTCAGACAAGCCAGGAAGGAAGCCCGGCATGCGGCCCCGCCTTCCACGGACGAAAACGACATGCCCTTCCCCCACGAAGCCCGTCCGCTTCCAGAAAACTGGGAAGGAATCCCCATCCCTCCCCCTGCTCCACAACCCAAACCGACACAACCCAAAGGTAACAAACGCAAACAGGCGCCCCAGCCCTTCATCCCGAAAGGCCGTGCAGACAACGACCTTCACCGAAGCACACACCCCGACGGGCGCAAACAGACGGAACACCCGACCGAACCTGAAAACACCGCCGCCGATATCGATATCCGGTCGGCCGAAGAAGTACGCCGGGGCATCATCTGGGCAGAAATATTGAAAAGGAAATACTAAAACAACATTTTAAAGATAGTAACGATAAAGAATTATGGCATTCAATTACATCTCAGCAGAAGAAGCTGCAAGCCTGATCAAACATGGCTACAACATTGGTTTGAGCGGATTTACTCCCGCAGGAACTGCAAAGGCAGTCACACACGCCCTGGCCGGCATCGCCGAAGCCGAGCATGCTAAAGGAAAACCCTTCCAGGTAGGAATCTTCACCGGCGCATCGACCGGCGACGCCTGCGACGGCATCCTCTCGCGCGTGAAAGCCATCCGCTACCGTGCTCCCTATACCACCAACAAAGACTTCCGTACGGCCGTCAACAACGGCGAAATCGCCTACAACGACATCCACCTCTCACAGATGGCACAGGAACTGCGCTACGGATTCATGGGCAAAGTGGACGTAGCCATCATCGAAGCCTGCGAACTGACCGAGGACGGTAAAATCTACCTGACGGCTGCCGGCGGTATCTCGCCCACCATCTGCCGCCTGGCCGACAAAATCATCGTCGAACTGAACGCCGCCCACAGCAAGGCTGCCATGGGTCTGCACGACGTGTACGAACCCCTCGACCCGCCTTACCGCCGCGAAATCCCCATCACCAAGCCCAACGACCGCATCGGCCTGCCCTACATCCAGGTAGACCCGAAGAAGATTGTAGGCGTGGTAGAAACCAACTGGCCCGATGAAGCCCGCTCGTTCTCGGCTGCCGACCCCGTGACCGACAAGATCGGACAGAACGTGGCCGACTTCCTGGTACACGACATGAAGCGCGGCATCATCCCGCAGAGCTTCCTGCCCCTGCAGAGCGGTGTGGGCAACATCGCCAACGCCGTACTGGGCGCCCTGGGACGCGACACCACCATCCCCGCTTTCGATGTCTACACAGAAGTGATCCAGAACTCTGTCATCGGCCTCATCCGCGACGGCCGCGTGAAGTTCGCTTCCGGCTGCTCGCTCACCGTGACCAACGACTGCCTGCAGGGCGTATACGATGACATGGACTTCTTCCGCGACAAGCTGGTACTCCGCCCGTCAGAAATCTCCAACAGCCCCGAGGTGATCCGCCGCCTGGGTGTCATCTCCATCAACACCGCCATCGAGGCCGACATCTACGGCAACGTCAACTCCACCCACATCGGCGGTACCAAGATGATGAACGGTATCGGCGGCAGCGGCGACTTTACCCGCAACGCCTATATCTCGATTTTCACCTGTCCGTCCGTTACAAAGGAAGGCAGAATCAGCGCCATCGTGCCGATGGTATCGCACGCCGACCACAGCGAACACGACGTCAACATCATCGTCACCGAACAGGGTGTGGCCGACCTGCGTGGCAAGAGCCCGAAGGAACGTGCACAGCTCATCATCGAGAACTGCGTTCACCCCGACTACAAGAACATCCTGTGGGATTACCTGAAGCTGACCGACGGCAAGTCGCAGACTCCGCACGCCATCCGTGCCGCACTGGGCCTGCACGCCGAACTGGCGAAGAGCGGCGACATGCGCAACGTGGACTGGGCACAATATAAGTAATGAGTAACAGGCCGAAGCTACAGGCAGACAAACACTATCTGTAGCTTTGGCCTATATTTTCATAACTTTTTTTCAAGCAAACGCTTGCATTTCCAAATAAAATGCATACATTTGCCCTCGTTAAACAATAAAACGTAACAAAAGATGATTATCAACCTGCATAAATATTGGTGGTGGCAACCGTTACAACTTACATACAGTCGTAAAGGGGGCAACACTCGTATTTGCAGTCATTGATACCACCGCTTCTAGGTTCCAGACGGGACTAGGACAGACGGAAGGACAAGAAAAAGAAAAAGAGCTTCGCCGCAACTTGCGACGGAGCTCTTTTCTTTTTACCACAACCCCAGAAACAATAACCTCAAAATACATTGCAACAATGAACTACTCAATCGATTCAAACGGCTACTACGGTGAGTTCGGCGGAGCTTACATCCCCGAGATACTGCACCGCTGCGTCAGCCAGCTGCAGGAAGCCTGCCGCACCATCCTGCCCAGCGATGATTTCAAACGCGAATTCGAAGACCTGCTGAAACACTACGTCGGACGTCCTTCCCCCCTCTATCACGCCAAACGCCTGTCTGAGAAATACGGCTGCAAGGTCTACCTCAAGCGCGAAGACCTGAACCACACCGGTGCCCACAAGATCAACAACGCCGTGGGGCAGATGCTGCTGGCCCGCCGCATGGGCAAAAGCCGCATCATCGCCGAGACCGGTGCCGGACAGCACGGTGTAGCCGCCGCCACCGTCTGCGCCCTGGCCGGCATGGAATGCCTGGTCTTCATGGGAAAGACCGACATCGAACGCCAGCACGTCAACGTGGAAAAGATGAAGATGCTGGGAGCAGAGGTTGTACCCGTCACCTCGGGCAACGCCACGCTGAAGGATGCCACCAACGAAGCCATCCGCTACTGGTGCTGCCACCCGGACGACACCTACTACCTGATAGGTTCTACCGTGGGCCCGCACCCCTATCCACAGCTGGTGGCCCATCTGCAATCAATCATCGGAGAGGAAATCGCCCGTCAGCTCCCCGAATTCGAAGGACGCGACTATCCCGACTATCTGATAGCCTGCGTAGGCGGAGGCAGTAACGCTGCCGGTACCCTGCTGCGTTTTGTAGACGACCTCCGGGTACACATCGTGCTGGCCGAAGCCGGCGGTCTGGGAGTAGACTCGGGCAAGACGGCAGCCACCATGGCTCTGGGACGCATGGGCATCCTGCACGGCGCACGCACCTATGTCATTCAGAATGAAGACGGACAGGTAACGGAACCTTACTCCATCTCCGCCGGACTGGACTATCCGGGCATCGGCCCCCTGCACGCCCACCTAGCTGCCACCAAACGGGCCGAAGTCATGGCCATCAACGACGACGAAGCCTTGCGCGCCGCCTACGAACTGACCCGTCTGGAGGGCATCATCCCCGCACTGGAAAGCGCCCACGCACTGGCTGTGCTTCCCCACCTTCAAGTCCGTCCCGACGATGTAGTAATCATCACCGTATCGGGCCGCGGAGACAAAGACATGGACACTTATCTGAAACATCAAACTGAATTTAACTTATGACTTACCATTATACTACCCAACTGCGCACCCTGCCGGGCGACATCCACACTCCAGTGAGCACGTACCTGAAACTGCGTGACCTTTTCCCACAAAGCGCCCTCATGGAAAGCTCTGACTACCACGGAGGTGAAAACGGCCGCTCCTTCATCGGCCTGTGTCCCATCGCTTCCATCAGCATCGGCCATGGAACAGTGGTGACCCGCCTGCCCGACGGTTCGCGGCAAGAAAACAGTTTGGAATCCGAAGGAGGAATGGCTCAAGCGCTCGACAATTTCCTGGCTCGCTTCCACGTTACAGGCGAAGGAAGCCGTTACTGCGGCCTCTACGGCTACACGTCGTTCAACGCCGTCCGCTACCTCGAAGGCATTGCCGTAAAGGACAGCCGGCAGGAACGGAACGATGCCCCCGACGCACTCTACATCCTCTACCGCTACCTCATCGTATTCAACGACTTCCGCCACGAACTGATGCTCATCGAGATGCTGGCCGAAGGCGAGACCAGTAATCTCGACCAGGTGCAGAAAGCGGTAATGAACCGAAACTTCCCCACCTACGGCTTCCGTCCCACGGGAGAAGTTACTTCGACCCTGACCGATGACGAACACCGCGCCAACATCCGTCAGGGCATTGCCCATTGCCTGCGGGGCGACGTGTTCCAGATAGTACTGTCACGTCGTTTCGAACAACATTTTGAAGGCGATGACTTCAACCTGTACCGTGCGCTGCGCAGTGTCAATCCCTCACCCTACCTTTTCTATTTTGACTTCGGCGGATTCCGCATCTTCGGCTCCTCGCCCGAGACGCACTGCCGCATTGCCGACGGACGCGCCTACATCGACCCCATAGCCGGTACCACCCGACGCACCGGCAACCGCGAGGAAGACGAAGCCGCTACCCGCCGCCTGCTGGACGACCCCAAGGAGAACGCCGAACACGTGATGCTGGTAGACCTGGCACGAAACGACCTGGCACGAAACTGCACCGATGTGCGTGTAGACTTCTTCCGCGAGCCGCAGTTCTACAGCCACGTCATCCACCTGGTGAGCCGTGTCAGCGGCGACCTGCGACCGGGAGCCGGAGCCGTGAAGACTTTTCTCGATACCTTCCCCGCCGGTACGCTGAGTGGTGCTCCCAAGGTGCGGGCCATGCAGCTCATCAGCGAACTGGAACCGCACAACCGCGGAGCCTACGGTGGATGCATCGGCTTCATCGGCCTGGACGGATCGCTCAACCAGGCCATTACCATCCGAACCTTCGTGAGCCGCAACAGTGTGCTGTGGTTCCAGGCAGGCGGAGGCATCGTAGCCAAGAGCAATGTGGAGAACGAGCTCCAGGAAGTGAACAACAAGCTGGCCGCCCTGCGCCGCGCCATCGAACTGGCCCAGGAATTTTAAATAAGAGGAGGAATACACATGGGAAAAGACATTCTGACAACCATCATCGAACACAAACGGGCGGAAGTGGAAACACAGAAACAGCTGCAGCCTGCCGGCAAGCTGACGGAAATCATCGGCCAACGCAACCCGCAGTCTGCCCGCCACAGCCTGAAACAAGCGCTGGCCGCCTCAACGACAGGCATCATTGCCGAATTCAAGCGCCGTTCACCCTCAAAAGGATGGATAAACCGCGAAGCAAAACCCGAAGAAGTCATACCCCAGTATGAAGCTTCCGGCGCTTCCGCCCTGTCCATCCTGACAGACGAGCCCTTCTTTGCCGGCACGCTGGACGACCTCACCGTGGCGCGCCCGCTGACCGGTCTGCCCATTCTGCGCAAGGATTTCGTCATTGATTCCTATCAGCTGCTGCAAGCCCGAGCCGCAGGGACCGATGCCGTACTGCTCATCGCGGCCTGTCTGGAATTTACGCAATGCATGGCGCTGGCCGAAGAAGCCCACCACTTGGGACTGGAAGTATTGCTCGAACTGCACAGCCCGGACGAACTCGGTTACGTCGCCTGTGCCCCCGACCTCGTGGGAGTGAACAACCGCAGCCTGGGTACCTTCCACACCGATGCCTCGCATGCCCTTACCCTGGCCGATGCCTTGACAAAGGCTACAGAAAGTCTGCCCCAACGCCCGTTGCTCGTAGCCGAGAGCGGCATTCATGACCCAGAAACCGCCTGTCTGCTACGCAACCACGGCTATCGTGGCCTGCTCATCGGTGAACGCTTCATGCGAGGCGACCGGCCCGGACAGGAGCTGCACGCATTCATCCAACAAATGTCTAACCTCCCTACTCCGTCAGCCTTATGAACCTGTTAATCAAAGTATGCGGCATGACCGACGGCGACAACATCCGCCAAGTCGAATCCCTGGGTGTGGACTACATCGGACTGGTGTTCTATCCCCGCTCGCCGCGCTTCGTCTACCAGATGCCCAGCTACCTGCCCCAGCAAGCCCGCCCCGTAGGCGTCTTCGTCAACGAAAGCAAAGAAACCGTACTGACGTATGCCGACCGTTTCGGACTGGACTGCATACAACTGCACGGCGACGAGTCGCCCCTGTACTGCCGCGCGCTGCGCGAAGGACACGGACTGACCGTCATCAAGGCTTTCCACCTGGCCACTCCCCGCGACCTGGCTGCCACCGACGACTATCACGGCTCCTGCGACTACTTCCTGTTCGAGAGCAAAACTCCCCAACGGGGTGGTACCGGCCGGCAGTTCGACTGGACCTTGCTGAACCGCTACACCGGACAGACACCTTTCTTCCTGAGCGGAGGACTCAACGCAGGCAGCGCACGGGCCATCCGGCAGTTCCGCCATCCGCAACTGGCCGGCATCGACCTCAACAGTCGCTTCGAGACATCGCCCGGCATAAAAGATGTGGAAAGAATCCGCCTCTTTCTCAAAGAACTGAAAGAATACCATTAATCATTTTATTATCACCATTGACCATGACACATATCGCTATCATAGACAACTACGACTCGTTCACCTACAATCTGGTGCAACTGGTCGAACAGGCTGGTGCCCGGGTCACCGTGCTGCGCAACGACCGTTTCGCCCTGCCCGACCTCGCCGCCTACGACAAACTGCTGCTCTCGCCCGGCCCCGGCATCCCCAGCGAAGCCGGCCTGCTGCTGCCCGCCATCCAGACCTATGCCCCGACCAAACCCATCCTGGGTGTCTGCCTGGGTGAACAGGCCATCGGTGAGGCCTTCGGCGCACAACTGTGCAACCTGGCTGACGTGTTCCACGGCGTACAGACCGAAATCAGCCTGCCCTCGCCCCAACATCCCGAACTGGTCGACGATTATCTGTTCAACGGACTGCCACCGCGCATCGCCGTAGGCCGCTATCACTCGTGGGTGGTGAACCGCGACGGGCTCCCCGACGCACTGGCCGTCACCGCCGTCAGCGACGAGGGCCTGATTATGGGACTGCGCCACCGCACACTGGACGTACACGGCATCCAGTTCCACCCCGAATCGGTACTGACGCCTTTGGGCGAAAAAATCATCCGCAACTGGATAAATCATCAGAATGAATCATCAACCATTTAGCATCCAACATTCATGAAACAGATACTTTCCCGACTCTTCAATCACGAGCACCTCAGCGAGGCCGAAGCCCGACAGCTGCTGCTCGACATTACCGACGGCCGCTATCCCGAAGCGCAGGTGGCCGCCCTGCTGACGGCCTTCCGCATGCGCGACATCACCGTGGACGAGCTGACCGGCTTCCGCGAAGCGCTGATGCAGACACGCATACCCATCGACTTCGCCCCCTACCGCCCCATCGACATCGTGGGCACCGGAGGCGACGGCAAGAATACATTCAACATCTCCACCTGCGCCTGCTTTGTGGTGGCAGGTGCGGGTTACAAGGTAGCCAAGCACGGCAACTATGGCGCCACGTCGGTGAGCGGTGCCAGCGACGTCATCGAAGAACACGGCATCCGCTTCACCGCCAACCCCGACACCCTGCGCCGCAGCATGGACGAATGCAACCTGGCCTACCTGCATGCACAGCTCTTCAATCCCGCCATGAAATCCGTAGCCGCCTTGCGCAAGGCACTGGGTGTACGCACGCTGTTCAACCTGCTGGGCCCGCTCGTCAATCCCTGCCGTCCGGCCTACCAGCTGCTGGGCGTGAGCCAGTTGTCGCTGATGCGCCTCTACACCTACGTATTCTACAAGGCAGGCATCGAGTTTGCCGTGGTCAACAGCCTCGACAACTACGATGAAATCTCCCTGACCGACGAATTCAAGGTGATGACCCGTCACGACGAACGTATCTACCGCCCGCAGGAACTGGGCTTCGAACCAGCCAGCCCTACCGAACTGCAAGGAGGACGGAGTCGCGAAGACGCCAGCCGCATCTTTGACGCCGTACTCACCAACCGCGCCACGCCGGCACAGAAGCACTGCGTACTGGTGAACGCCGCTTTTGCCATCCAGCTCATGGAGCCGGGCAAGGATATCGACGAATGCATCGACATCGCCCGCCGTTCGCTGGAAAGCGGACAGGCACTGAAAACGCTGAAGAAATTTATTGAAATAAACAGTTGACAAGGAAACGAGCGAACAAGACCACGAGACCTTGTAGACTGAAGCCTTGTCCACTCGTCAACACAAAAACTTAAAAACTTAAAAACTAAAAACATGAACCGTATAGACCAACTTTTCCAGACCAAGAGCAGCCGCATCCTTTCCATTTACTTCTGCGCGGGCTGCCCCACCCTCGACGGCACTGCCGCCACCATCCAGGCCCTGCAGGACGCAGGCGTAGACATGATTGAAGTAGGCGTCCCCTTCAGCGACCCCCTGGCCGACGGCCCCGTCATCCAGCAGGCCACCACCACCGCGCTGCGCAACGGCATGAGCGTGCGCCTCCTCTTCGACCAACTGGCCGACATCCGCCGCACGGTGCACATCCCGCTGCTGCTGATGGGCTACCTCAACCCCATCCTGCAATTCGGCTTCGAAGCCTTCTGCCAACGCTGTCAGGCGTGCGGCATCGACGGCCTCATCATCCCTGACCTGCCCCTGCGCGAGTACTGCCTCCACTACAAGGACACAGCCGAACGCTACGGCCTGCACGTGGTGATGCTTGTCACACCCGAAACGAGCGACGAACGAGTACGAGAGATCGACCGACACACGGGAGGCTTCATCTACATGGTGTCTTCGGCCGCTGTAACGGGAGCCCAGCGCTCGTTCGACGAACAGAAGCAGGCCTACTTCCACCGCATCGACAGCCTGGGGCTGAAACATCCGCGACTGGTAGGTTTCGGCATTTCCAACAAGGCTACGTTCGAAGCAGCCTGCCAAGCCTCATCGGGCGCCATCATCGGCAGCCGGTTCGTCACCCTGCTCAATGAAGCCCAAGGCGACGCAGCAACCGCCATTGCCCAACTGAAAGAGGCGCTGACGAAAGATTAGTCATTTCCGGAGGGAAGCCTTCACGACCTCCAGGCACACGGCATCCTGAAAGGCACGCGCCTGGCGGCCCGAAAGCACATTCTGCGTCAGGATGGCAAAAGCTACCCAATGGCCATCGGCCGTCTTCAGATAGCCCGCCAGCGCATTGATGCCCGTATAGGAGCCGGTCTTGGCATGGACCTGCCGGAAGGCGGGCGTGCCGTAGCCCATGCGGTACTTCAACGTGCCGTCCACTCCGCTCACGGGCAGGGCCTTGTAAAGTGGTGAGAAGATGTCGCTGCGCGAATAGGCATAGCGGAGCATAGCCACCAGCAGCTCGGGCGAAAGGTAGTCGTAGTGCGACAGGCCGCACCCGTCGGCCAGGCTGTAATGTTTCGGATCCAACCCGACACGTCTGATGAGAGTCCGCATGGCGTCCAGTCCGTCCTTGGCCGCCACCCGCTTCTTGCCGCCCGTAGCCAGTCGGCCCGCCCGGCAGAGCATGGCTTCGGCGTTCAGGTTGTCGCTCTCCTTGAGCATCACGTTGAGTACGGCTTGCAGGGAAGTTTCGTGTACAGCCAGCTTCGTGCGTCTGCCCTCCTGCGGGAGGTCGGCGAAACGATAAGCCGCCTCGATCCCCGCCCGCGTACTGTCGGCCACGGCTGTACAATGAATGCCGGCCTCCAGCAGCCGCTCCACAAAGACGTGCATGAACATGCGGCCGGAGTCGAACAGGCTGAACGAACGGCCTTCCGCCGTCTGTACATTGCCTTGCAGGGTAATGTGATTGCCGTTCTCCATCCAGTTGCGCGTCACCCGCAGGGGACCTGCGGCCGACGAACGGCTGCGCGTGTGGTTCTCCATCGTATAATACGTGGAAGAAGGATTGCCGATGACCAGTGCCGACAGGCCCCGTTCGTCGGGGAGTATCGACAGCTGGAGCACGCCCTTGTTCAGCATCAGCGGCGAGAGATAAGGCTGATAGGCAGCGGGAGCATCGTCCCACAGCCAGCCCGAGCCCCAGTAGAGCGAATCTTTCATCGACACGTCGCCCACGATATCCCCGTCCACCGCACGGATGCCCCGCTTCGTCAAATCGCCGATAAGTTCCTTCAAGTCGTCTTCGTCAAACTCGGGGTCGAAGCCGCCCACCACGTAGAGGTCGCCCTTCAGCGTGTCGCCCACCACGCGGCCCGTGGTCCACAGCTCCGTGCGGAAAGGCTCCATCGCCCCCGGCTGCGACAAGGTCGTGATGGCCGTCATCACCTTCATGGTCGAGGCGGGCCGCGACAGCTTGTCGGCCTGGTATTCGTAGAGCGTGCGCCCGGCCGTCAAATCGTAGATACAGATACCCGCGTTGCCGCCAGGCGGCAGGTCATGCTTCACAAGAGTATCGATACGTGCCCGCAACAGGCTGTCGGCCTGCGCGCAGACAAAGGAAAGCGGTCCCAGCAGGACCGCCCATATCAGTAATATCCGAAACATATTCATTAGTTTAGGAATTGAATATTATATATTGGACACAGATGACACAAAGTTCCACGGAGTTTTGAATCTTCCTCTGTGCAACTCTGTGGTGCCCCCCAATCACAACGCCTCGCGGAAAATCTCGCCCACCGTGGGATGCGGGAAGACAATCTTCTTCCACTCCTCGGCCTTGAGCTTCAGATCGACGGCCATGCCGGCCAGGGTGATGATCTCGCTAGCGGGATTGCCCAGCACGTGTGCCCCCAAGATGGTGTCGTCCTCGGCCAGGATGAGCTTGCAGAGGCCGTTGACTCCCTCGTTCTCGGCTACGAAGCGGCCGCTATAGGCCATAGGCAGCTTGACTACGCGGCAGGCAATGCCTTTCCGCTGCAACGACTCTTCCGTCTCGCCCACGCCCGCAATCTCGGGATTGGTATATACCACACCGGGGATGGCACGGTAGCTCATCGCGTCTTCCTTGCCTGCAATGTGGTTCACGGCCACCTCGGCCTCACGCACGGCGGTATGGGCCAGGAGCGAGAAGCCCGTCAGGTCGCCACAGACATAGACTCCGGGCAGGGAGGTCTGCATGTGTTCGTCCACCACGATGCTGCCGCGTTCGGTCTTCTGCAGGTCGAGGTTCTCCAGCCCGAAGCCCTTTGTCACGGGGCGGCGGCCCACGCTCATCAGCAGCCGTTCGGCCACGACGGAGCCTGCGCCTTCGGCATTCTCATACCCCACCTGTACCTGCCCGCCTTCGGCCACGGCCAGCGAAACGACCTTCGTGCTGAGCATGAACTTCACGCCGCGCTTGGCATAGTCGGCCCGCAGGAGGGCGGCGAGTTCCTTGTCCATGCCGCCCAGTATCTCGTCCACCATCTCGATGACCGTTACCTGCACGCCCAGGCTGTTGAAGAACGAAGCGAACTCCATACCGATAACTCCGCCACCGATGATGGCCAGCGACTGGGGCAGCTCCTTGTTGTCGAGCGCGTCGCGATGCGTCCAGTAGGGCACGGCGTCCACGCCTGCGATGGGCGGGATGAACGTCTCCGAACCCGTGCAGAGCAGCAAGTTGTCGCATTCATAGACCTCTTCGCCGCAGCGCACGTGGTTCTTATCCACCACTTCGGCCGTGCCTGTCACGATCTTTACATTGTGGGCCGTCAGCTTGGCCTTGACGCCCAGCACCAGCTTGCGCACCACCTTCTGCTTGCGGGCGATGATTTTGGGCAGGTCGAAGCCCACGTTCTCGGCCGACACGGCATACTTCGACGCATGGCGCGCGCCGTCGTAGGTTTTGGCCGAATACAACAACGTCTTGGTGGGGATGCAGCCCTCATTCAGGCAGACGCCTCCCAGGCTGTTTTTCTCGAAGAGCAC
>ULOG01018609.1_pt1 | contig 29470 bp, 20 predicted proteins | sample 1952401 | NCBI WGS metagenome assembly ULOG01 (sample SAMEA4835598, study PRJEB28245) | human gut metagenome | biome: gut microbiome; material: fecal sample | place: Denmark | collected 2008
TTTGGGTGGGGATATCGGTTTTTATCCATTTTCCGACCGACTGTACAATCATGCGTGTCGCCTCCGATTTGCCGTCGGCAGAATATCCAGCGATATGGGGGGTGGCAATGAAGGCTTGTTCCAATAATTCTTTATCTATGTTCGGCTCGTTTTCCCAGCAATCAAGGATAACCGACGATATTTTTTTTTGTTTCAACGCTCGTTTCAATGCTTCGGTATTTATTATTTCTCCTCGCGCCGTATTGATAATGAGGGGTGTTTTTTCAAGGGCATTGAAAAAGTCGGTGTCGGCCAAATGATATGTCGGGTATTTTCCTTCATGTGTCAGAGGAGTGTGAAATGTGACGATGTCGGCTTCCCGACAAATTTTTTCGAGAGGAACAAAATCGGTTTCGCTTTCGGCTTCCTGCCGGGGGGGATCGTTGAGCAGAACCTGCATTCCCAATAATTTACCGTATCGGGCGACTATTTTGCCCACGTGACCTACTCCTACGATACCTATGGTGCAGTCTTGCAGGTTTTTTCTGGTGCTTTTGCTCCAAGCCAGCAGTGATGACAATACGTATTGCCCGACAGAAGATGCATTACAACCGGGTGCGTTTTGCCAAGAGATACCTTTTTCTTTACAGTAGAGCGTATCGATATGGTCGTAGCCTATGGTCGCCGTCGCTATGTATCGGCAGCGACTTCGGTCGAGCAGTTCCCGATTACATTTTGTCCGGGTGCGGATTAGAAGTATATCGGCATCTTGTACCGTTTGTGCATTTATCCGTTCGGGGGATAGGTAATCGATTCGTGCGTAAGGTTCGAGAATCCCTTTCAGGTAGGGTATTTTGTTGTCTGCTACAATATATGGAATCGTGTTCATCGCTATGTTTTTTTGATAAACAAAAATAGTAATTTTTTAGGGTAAAGAAGCGAAAAGCTATTTTTATATGAGGAAAATAGCGGAAGTTCGTAAAACTATTGTTATGTTTGTTGCATGAAATAAAAATAGGCCGTGCCCGGCGGAGGTGAAATCGCTGGTTTCTGTGCGGGAATTGTTTTTGTGATAAAGAAGTCATATTCGTTAAAGCAATAAGTTATGAATTTCGCTGAAACGTGTAATCGTATTTTTTGGAATACAACACAATATTATCATCGGTTCGACCAAGTCGATGCCCCGTTGGAAAATCCTTATTCGGAAGGGAGTATAGAATATTATCTGTGTCTGAAAAATTGGATCGATGTGGTTCAGTGGCATTTGGAGGATATTATTCGCAATCCCGAGATAGATCCCGAAGAGGCCTTAGCTATCAAGCGAAGGATTGATAAGTCGAATCAGGAGCGTACCGATTTGGTGGAAATGATCGATGATTATTTTTTACAAAAATATGCCAACGTCGAGGTAAAAGCGGATGCAACCATCAATACGGAAAGTCCGGCTTGGGCCATAGACCGTCTGTCGATTCTTGCCGTTAAAATCTATCATATGCAACAAGAGGTAGAGCGTAAGGATGCCTCTCCCGAGCATGTCGCCAAATGCCGGGAAAAGCTGAGAATTTTATTGGAGCAACGAGCCGATTTGTCTATGGCGATCTCCCAGTTGCTCGATGAAATAGAGTCCGGCAAGAAATATATGAAGGTTTACAAGCAGATGAAGATGTATAACGATCCGGCATTGAATCCGGTTTTATATAAAAAGTAATACACTTTTTATGTCTTATCGCAAAGTACTGATTATACGTTTGTCGGCATTGGGCGATGTCGCGATGACTATTCCCGTGGTTTATTCCGTATGCCGGGCCTATCCTGAAACCACATTCGTGATGCTTACTCAAAAAGTGGCTTCACAATTGTTCATAAACGCTCCGAGAAATTTACAGGTTGTCGTCGCCGATGTCAAGGGAAGGCACAAGGGCTTTGTCGGGCTTTATCATCTGGCTCGGGAGGTTCGTCGGTTGTCCATCGATGCCGTAGCGGATTTGCATGATGTGTTGCGAACGAAGGTGTTGCGCTTTTTTTTCAAATTATGGGGGATTCGTGTTGCCGTAATCGATAAAGGACGGAAAGAAAAACAGGAATTAACGTCTCGCAGGGCGAAAGTGCTGCGTCCGCTCCGTTCCTCTTTCGAACGGTACGGCGAGGTTTTTGTTTCGCTAGGGGTTAGTTTTGTTCCTAACTTCGTCTCTTTGTATGATGAGGGTGTGGGCGACGAAGGATTGTATTCGGAGTTGACGCCCCCGAAATCTTCCGGAGAGCGTTGGATAGGAGTGGCTCCGTTCGCCAAGCATAAAGGTAAGATTTACCCGCTCGACCGTATGGAAAAGGTCGTTTCGAAGTTATCGGAGGAAAGCCGAGTAAAGATTTTTTTGTTTGGATCGGGCGATCGGGAACGGGAGATTTTGTCCTTATGGCGTGAGCGTTATCCGGGGGTGATTTCTTTGGCGGACAAGCGTTATGGCTTTGCGGTCGAACTGTCTTTGATGAGCCGTCTCGACGTGATGATTTCGATGGATTCGGCCAATATGCATTTGGCATCGTTGGTGGAGGTTCCGGTCGTTTCGGTTTGGGGAGCCACGCACCCGTATTGCGGTTTCTTAGGTTGGCGACAGTCGGATAGCGGCGTGGTTGAGTTGCCACTGGATTGTCGTCCTTGTTCTGTATTCGGCAATAAGCCTTGTTATCGAAAGGATTATGCTTGCTTGGAGATAGCCCCGGAAACTATTGTCGATCGCGTGAAAAGTTTAGAAACTCTAATAAAAGAGAAATAGGTTGAATACATTTTTCTTACATCGTTGAAAAAGCGTATTTTTATCATCATATTATTCAAGACCCGATGACCAGAAAATGAAACTTGTTCTGAATCCATCATATTGCCAGCTGCGAAATTTCGTACAAAAACTGCCGATTTCATTTCCTACGTTGGGTGATTGCATTTATAAAGCCAGAAACGAGCTTCGCAAGTTTTCTTATGAGGGGCAGTGGTATGTGGTGAAGAATTATAAAGTGCCGTTGTTTATCAATAGAATCGCTTATACTTTTTTCCGTCCCAGCAAGGCTTCCCGTGCTTATGAGTATGCGTTGAAATTGAGGTCTATGGGAATAGAAACCCCTGCCCCGGTCGCTTATATCGAACTGAAAAGCGGGGGACTTTTGCAGCATTCTTTTTTTGTGTCGGAAAATTGTTCTTATCCTCGTATGATGCGAGAATTCGAGGAGGGTGGTATTGCCGGACGTGAGGATATTCTGGAAGCGTTCGCCGCTTTTACGGTAGATTTGCATAAAAAAGGGGTCTTACATTTGGACTATTCTGCCGGAAATATCTTGTTCGACAAGCAGGAGGAGGGTATCGTGTTTTCTATTATCGACCTGAACCGTATGCGGTTTATACCGATGACTCCGAAAATGTGCTTAGCCAATTTCAACCGATTTTGTCGGGACGAGTCGGTCGTACGATATGTCGTAGGGGTGTATGCTCGTTTACGAGGGTGGGACGAGGTTACTTCCATAGAGGAGGCTTTGCGAGCGCATAGGGAATTTTGGGTCAAGATAGAGCGAAAAGAGACATTGAAACGCCGACGTGAAAGTTCCCATTCCCTGAAATAAATAGGAATATTTAGAGCTCTGCTCTCGTGCATAGCCCTAAAAAACTCCAATCGGCTTCTCGTAATCACAAAATAAATTGTTAAGTTTGTCGTCGAAATACGGTGAACGCAAGAGCCTGTGGAAAATAATCGATTCGACATAAGAGAGCAAAAAATTTCGGATACCGAGCGTGAGTTCGAGAAAGCTCTGCGTCCGTTGGCATTCGACGATTTTAACGGACAGGAGAAAATTATAGAGAACCTACGGGTTTTCGTCATGGCGGCGCGGATGCGCCAAGAGCCGCTCGATCATGTATTGTTGCATGGCCCTCCCGGATTGGGGAAGACCACACTCGCCAATATCGTGGCTAACGAGTTGGGGGTGGGTTTCAAAATAACGTCGGGGCCGGTACTCGACAAGCCCGGTGATTTAGCTGGATTGTTGACTTCGTTGGAGGAAAACGATGTGTTGTTTATCGATGAGATTCATCGTCTGAGTCCGGTAGTGGAGGAATATCTTTACTCGGCGATGGAAGATTTTCGTATCGATATTATGATCGACAAAGGTCCGAGCGCGCGTTCCATACAGATAGAATTGAATCCTTTTACGCTGGTGGGTGCGACTACCCGAAGCGGGTTATTGACGAGTCCGTTGCGTGCCCGATTCGGGATAAACTGTCATTTGGAATATTACGATCATGCCGTATTGACTCATATTATAGAGCGGTCGGCCAAGCTGTTGTGCGTGCCTTGTACGCATGAGGCGGCTACCGAGATCGCTATGCGCAGTCGTGGAACGCCTCGTATCGGGAATGCCTTGTTGCGTCGTGTTCGTGATTTTGCCCAAGTGAAAGGGTCGGGGAGTATCGATTTGGAAATAGCAAGGTATTCTTTGGAAGCGTTGAACATCGATAAATACGGGCTCGACGAGATCGACAATAAGATACTTTCGGTCATTATCGATAAATTCAAAGGCGGCCCCGTAGGGTTGACGACTATTGCGACGGCTTTGGGCGAGGATCCCGGAACGTTGGAGGAGGTATATGAACCGTATTTGATTAAGGAGGGATTTATCAAGCGTACGCCCCGGGGGCGCGAGGTGACCGATTTGGCTTATACCCATTTGAATCGGCGACGGATTTCGGAGCAGGGTACATTGTTTTAATCACGTATAAGCAGAGACGTATGGCCGGCATGAAGAGTTTGGCGAAAGATACCGCCATATACGGTTTAAGCAGTATATTGGGGCGGTTCTTGAATTGGTGTTTCGTTTTTCTTTATATCAACGTATTGAAAACGACCGCCGAGTATGGCATCGTGACCAATCTGTATGCGTATATGGCTCTTTTGTTGATTATCCTGACTTATGGCATGGAGACCGGTTTTTTTCGGTTTGCCAACGATAAGGAGGAGAAAGAGCCGCAGAGGGTCTATACTACCGGGCTTATTTCGCTGGCGACTACATCGACGTTGTTTTTTGTTCTTGTGTGGGTGTTTATAACACCTCTGTCGAGGTTGTTGGGGTATCCCGAGCATGAGGATTATGTATTGATGATGGCGGCTATTATAGCCGTCGATGCTTTTACGGCGTTGCCGTTCGCTTACTTGCGTTATCGGCGTCGTCCAATACGGTTCGCTTCGATCAAATTGTTTTCGATATTCCTGAACATAGCGTTGAATTTGTTTTTCATTCTGCTTTGTCCGTGGCTGTATGGTATTCACCCCGAGTGGATTTCTTGGTTTTTCGACCCCGATTTTTTGGTAGGATATATATTGGTCTCGAATGTCATCAGTTCGGGAGTTGTATTGTTGGTTTTGTTCCCAGAGATTTTCGGGATACGTTATCGGTTCGACCGGCATTTGTTGTCACGCATGTTGAAATATTCTTTTCCGTTATTAATATTGGGGATCGCCGGTATTATGAATCAAACCTTCGACAAGATGTTTTATCCTCAACTGGCAAGCAATCGCCCGGATGCCATGTCGGAACTCGGCATATACGGTGCGGTTTATAAAATAGCGATCGTGATGGTGATGTTTACACAGGCTTTTCGTTTTGCATACGAACCATTTATTTTTGCCCGAAATAAAGATGCCGGCGACGGAAATAAAAAGTCGTATTCGGATGCGATGAAGTATTTCATCATATTCGGGCTTTTCATCTTCCTTGCAGTGATGTTTTATATAGACCTCGTGCGGTTCTTTATGCCGGCGACGTATTGTACAGGATTGAAAGTCGTTCCTATCGTCATGCTCGCCGAATTGTTCTTCGGTGTGTTTTTCAATCTTTCTTTGTGGTATAAATTGACCGACCGGACACAATGGGGCGCTTGGTTCTCTTTGTTCGGTTTTGCCATTACGGCGATTATCAACATCGTGGGGGTTCCCCGTTTCGGATATATGGCTTGTGCTTGGGGGGCGTTCGTTTGTTATGCGAGTATGATGTTGGCCTCTTTTTTTATCGGGCAGCGTGTTTACCCGATACGCTATGATTTGAAGTCGGCTTTCCGCTATACGCTGTTGACGGTTGTGCTGTATGCGGTGGCGATGGTTGTCCCTATCGAATCCCTCTTTTTGCGTTTGGCATTCAGGACTCTGCTCTTGGGTGTGTTCTTGGTCTATTTGTTCCGCCATGATTTGCCGATGAACGAGGTTCCCGGGTTAAGACGTTTCGTGTCCAAGTTTTGAAAGAGCGGTTTTGAGTTTCCGGTATTTTAATAAAAGTAATTATGTCATTTCCCAAATTCGTTGATTCTGTCAAAAGGTTTTTGACTCATTATCTTGATATGAGTCAAGACAGGGAAGAAGAGGCGGCTTCGGTAGAAGCGATTCGCGCAGGAGTGGAGTTTAAGGGTTCTACGATTCTTATTTTGGTATTCGCGATATTTATCGCTTCGTTGGGATTGAATACCAATTCGGCCGCTGTGATTATCGGCGCTATGTTGATTTCACCTCTGATGGGTCCCATCATGGGTATCGGATTGGGGTTAGGTATCAATGACTATGAGTTGATAAAACGTTCTTTTCGGAATTTGGCAGTCGCAACGTTGTTCAGTGTGATAACGTCGACTATTTACTTTTGGGTTTCACCCCTGAATGAGGCCCGAAGTGAATTACTCGCTCGTACTTCGCCGACTATCTACGATGTGTTGATCGCTTTTTTCGGAGGATTGGCGGGTATCGTGGCGATGTCGTCTAAACAAAAAGGAAATGTTTTACCCGGTGTCGCCATCGCCACGGCGTTGATGCCGCCGTTGTGTACGGCGGGATTCGGGTTGGCTACCGGTAATTTCTATTATTTTTTCGGAGCGTTTTATTTGTTTTTCATCAATTCGGTTTTTATTGCGTTCGCAACGACTTTGGGCGTGAAGTTAATGAAATATTCGAAGAAGGAGTTTGTGGACGATGAACGGCGTAAGAAGGTGGAACGAATGGTGTATACCATTTTGATACTGACTATGGCTCCGAGTATTTACCTTACTTACAATATGGTGAAAGAGAACTTTTTCGAGGTCGCAGCATCCCGCTTTGTTTCCCAGAATTTCAATTATGCCGATACTCAGGTTTTAAGTAAAAGTGCCGTGACGGAGCACGGAAAGCACATCATACGCGTCTCTTTGGTAGGAGCCGAAATCCCGAAAGATTCCATAGCTGTGGCACAGGCGAGATTGCCCCAGTATGGATTGGGCGGTGCTATATTGGAGGTTCGTCAAGGGTATGGGCAAAATCAAGCGGATATAAGTACTTTGAGCAGTGCGATGTTTAAAGATATTTATTTGCATAATCAAGAGCAGATAGATCGCCAGCAGAAAACGATAGATTCTTTGGAAAATCTGGCATCGCATTACCAACAATATGATTCTGTGGGGGTGGAAATCGCTCCTGAAATAAAGGTTCTTTTCCCTAATGTGACCGATATTGCCATTTCGAAAACGATTTTCAGCCGTATCGATACGGAGGCGAGAGACACGACAACTCTTGCTGTGGTGCGTCATTCCAAAGTCTTTTCTTTGTCGGAGCAAAAAAGATTCAAGGAGTGGTTACAGGCTCGTTTAGGGACAAAGAAAGTACAACTTGTCATTGAAAAATAAGGGGACAAAATAAATTTCCTTGCGGAAACACCCCGTAATGCTACGGGACACGGCAGAGAGAGGAGGCTTAACCTTGTCACTACTGTTGTCGGTTTTTTCAACCCCTCCGTCACTTCGTGCCACCTCCCCTATATTTTGCATTACAAAACACAGGGGAGGAGTGTGGCTATATTCATTGCAGACGTGCAGAGGTCTTTTCTGCTTTACCCCCCCCTCGCCCTACGGGCACTCCCCCTATATTTCTTCGAAAACACCCCGTAATGTTACGGGACACGGCAGGGAGAGAGTTGTCACTACTGTTGCCGGTTTTTTCAACCCCTCCGTCACTTCGTGCCACCTCCTCTATATTTTGCATTACAAAACACAGGGGAGGAGGACTGAAATGTCACGCAATGCCATAGAGTACGAAAGGGAAGGAGGTGCTCCTTTGTTTTTGACAGCTTTATTTTTAGCAGAACTTATCTAAACGATCGAGTGCTTCTTGTGCAAAACTATATCCTAAGTCGAGCGCTTTTTGATATAGTTCTTTGGCTTGTTTATAATCTTTTTCCACACCTAATCCGTTTTCGTAAACTTCTCCCATTAACATATATGCTCGTCCGTATCCTTGCTCTAAACAGGGTTTTATGATTTCGTATGCTTTTTGCGGGTCTTGTACTGTTCCTAATCCGTGAAATATCATTCTGGCTAAGTCGATTCGAGCCGGTTCGTTCCCTCTTTCGATGGCTTGTATAAAGAGTTTTTCGGCTCTTTTGTAGTCTTTGGGCAGACCGTTTCCATCGAGATAATTGCAAGCCAAGTACCACATGGATTGGTCGTCGCCTAATTCATGCCCTCTGATGTATAACTTGTTGGCTAATTCTATATTTGGTGCAGTGCCTTCGCCTCTTTCATAGAGTAGTCCTAACAGACTGCATGCATCCGGATAGTTCGCATCATAAGCCATTTGTAAATAGTCCAATGCCAATTTGGGGTTACGGGGAATACCCTCGCCGTAATAATACAGACGTCCTAAGTGATACATGGCCCATGCGTTGCCTTTATCGGCTGCTTTCTTCAAATAGAATGCTCCCATAGCATTGTTTTGTGTTACGCCTTGTCCCAAAAGGTATAAAAGAGCCATACCTTTTATTGCATTGATTTCGTTAACGTCGACTCCTTTTTGATAGTATCGTTTCGCTTCGGCATAATCGATAAGTTCTTCCGGTCCGGTTCGATAGATATCTCCGATGAAACTCAGTGCGTAGGTATAGCCCATTTGGGCCGCTTTTTTCAAATATTGTAATGCTTGTTCGGGATCTTGTATTTCTTCGGGTCCGTTCCAATATAAGAATCCGACATTAAAGAAACCATAAACACTATCGAGTGCCGCGGCTTTTTTATATAGTTCCAGAGCTTTGGCTTGGTTGATTGCCATTCCTCTGCCGTAGAAATACATGTCTCCTAGTTCGTTGAACGATTCGGCATGGTTTCTTTGCGTTAAATAGGAAAAATAGGCGTAAGCCGTTTTGAATTGGGCTTTCTCCAATGCATTTTTAGCATCTTTGTATAGCTCTTCGTCTGACTTGTCTTGGGGTATTTCAATATCTGTTATGGTCTCGTCCACCAAATTTTTTTGGAGTTGTTCCATCCACTCTCGGGCTTCTTCATAACCTTGTTCGATAGCTTTACGGTAATAGTTCATCGCCTTTTGAGTGTCTTTTTCGAGTTGTCCGATACCATCGGTATGAAGCCTTCCCAACCAATATGAGGCCTTCCCATATCCCTGTTCCGAGGCTGCCGTAAAGCAAGATATGGCTTTCGTCAGGTTTGCCGGTATTACTTCCCCGAAAAGATATAATTCTCCCATCTTGTTGATGGCGGCGAGAATACCGTTGTCGGCGGCTAATTGGAAGTATTTGACAGATAATTCGAGATTTTGAGCCATTCCACTTTCGTTATCTTCGAATAATAGTCCCAGCCGATACGTGGCTTGATGGTTCCCGCGTTTGGAGGCTTCGGTGAGCAATTCGATTTCCCGAGGTATGTCGACCTGTAATCCTCCTTTACCGTTGTGGAGGTAGTAGCTGATTCGGAACATTGCATTCGTGTTGCCCAATTCGATAGCTTTTTGGAAATAGTGCACGGCTTTTCGTTCGTTGCTCTCGGTTTCTTCGTCATTCATGTAGGTCCCTCCCAAGAAGTTGTATGCCATGCCGGTTTCGTCTTGTTCGGCAGCTCTTTCATAATATCTACGGGCGAGGTCGATATTGAGCGGAACTCCCAACCCCGATTCGTAAATCAATCCGATATGAAGCAATGTATCGGTGTCTTTGGGATTGTATTCAATGTATTGCAGGTAGTAGTCCAACGCTTTGCGATTGTCTTCTTCGGTTTCCAACGAATAGTAATATCGAGCCAAGTCCCGGGTTGCCGCTTTGTAATTCTGCTCAACCGCCAAACGGAACATGGAAAGTCCTTTTTCAATGTCCCGGGGAATATCGGAAGACCCTTTCATGAGTATGAATCCGCAACTGTATGAACCATATCCCGATCCGTTTTGAGAGGCTTTCAAAAAATATTCATATGCTTTGCCCATATGTTTAGGGGCCAATTCTCCATTAAAATAGAGGTCTCCCAAATCGTTCAGGGCTTGAACATATCCTAAATTCGCCGATTGGGATAGAAGGTTGATATATTTTTCTGTTTCTTTGTCGGCAAGGGCTTGTTGAGCTTCTAAATAGGCTTGTCGGGCGAATGGGTCGATGTCTTTTTCTTCTTCCGATTCGTGATCCATGCGGTTCAAAAGTTGGAAAGCGCTTTCATTTCCCATAGCAGCGGCTTGACTGAGATATTCCTGAGCCTTTTCTTTGTCGGGGAGCGTTCCTTGTCCTTTCCAATACATAAAGCCTAATGAATAGAATGCATAAGGATAACCTTCGTCACACGCTTTCTGGTAATATTCCATTGCTTTCTGGTAATCTTGTCGGACACCTTTCCCTGCATAATACATGTCTCCCAGTTCGGTCAAAGCTCTGCTGTGTTTTGTTTCGGCGGCTTTTTCGTACCAATAGAACGCTTTTTCATAGTCGATGGTCAATCCGTCTTCATAGGAGTACATGTCGCCTAAGTTGCACATTGCGTCCGGCATATTTTGTTCTGCCGCTTTGGTGAACCAGTTGGTGGCTCTGACCGGGTTTGCATTGACATACCACCCGAAACGGTATGCACGTCCCATGTAGTTTTGGGCAAAGGAGTATCCGCTTTCCGCGGCTTGTTGTATGAGGTTGAATCCTTTCTCTTCTTCTCCCGATATTTCTTTATTGATAATTAGCTTCCCAAGATTATACAAACAAGAAGGAATGCCGGCTTGTGCCCCTTTTTGATACCAATCGGCAGCTTTCAGGATATTTTTTTGTACTCCGTCTCCTTCTTCATAGATTAATCCCAGAGTAAACACACATGTCGGTTCGTTGCTTTTTGCTCCCATTTCATACCATTTTATGGCTTCTTTCATATCTCTTCGACAACCGAAAGAGCCATAATAATAGTATTCTCCCATGTTTTTTTGCGCTTCGGTGTAGCCGTTCTCTGCCGCTAATTTCATCCATTTGATTACTTGTGTGTCGTCTTTTTCTACGAACAGTCCTTTTATATACATGAATGCAATGGAATATTGAGCATAAGCATTATTGCTTTGCGCTGCTTTGGAGAACCAATAATAGGATTGTTCGTAATCGGTATCGACACCATAGCCGTAGAAGTAAAGATCTCCCAAATGTGTCGCGGCTTCCGATTCTCCCATTTGTGCTGCTAAAAGCAGGGGTGCTATGGCCGATTCGTATTTTTCGATATTGTATAAATTTATTCCTCGATCGAGGAATGCTTTACTTAACGACTCGGTCATACCGGCTTCTTTTCCCGATGTCTCGAATCGGAGAGCTTTTTGATATAATTCGCTGTTCTGCGGGTCGTCGTAATCCTGAGCGTTCATTTGTTCTACGGCGATTCGCATGAGTCCTTCATAGGCGATGTCGGCATGTTCTCCCTCCGCAATCGTTTTCAGATATTCGATGGCTTTTTCATATCCATTTTCATGTCCCGACTGCATATAAAGTTCGGCGATTGCTTTAATCGCATCGGAATATCCGGCTTCGGCAGCTTTTCTAAAATATTCTTCGGCTTTTTGTATGTTCGGGCTAACCACACCTTTGGCTTCGTAGTAGGCCAGCCCCAAGAAATAGTAGGCTTCGGGGATTTCCATCGTTTCGGCTTTGCGGAAACAGTTCATCGCTTTGAATTCGTCCATTTCTGTCCCCATGCCGTAGAAATAGAGTTTCCCTAATTTACAAATACATTTCCCGTCATTGAGCTGTGCTCCTCGTTGACACCAAGAGAACAATTCTTTCTGCCGGTCGGGATCATTCTCCAAGAACCGTATGACATCGTGTATAGCGTCTATGTCGTTTCTTTCGGCTGCTTTTATATAGTATTCCAATTCTCGGCCTGTGAATGATGCAGGCGCTTCGCCTTCTTCGATGAGTTGCGCTATTTTACGATAGGCTAGCGAGAATTTTTGATCGGCCGAAGCTAGATATAGATCCCAAGCCTTTTGTTTGTCGATATTGGTTCCGAAGCCGTTTTCATACATAACAGCCAGATAATATAGTCCGAAACTATCGCCCAAGTCGGCCGATTTAGAGAACCATCGAAACGCTTGTTCGTCTCCTTTATTGTCCGGCATATTGTAATAGATCAGCGCCAATCCATTCATTCCTTCGGGATTGCCTAATTGTGCCGCTTGATAATAAGATTGCTGCGCTTTTTCGAGGTCTTCGTATTTTTCGTCGGATTGATAGAAGATGCCTAAATCTACGTAGGCATCGATATATTCTTTTTCAAGCGCTTTTTGTATCCATTTCAATCTTTCTTCGGAATTTCCTCTATCCATTTCGATATAGGCCAGTTTGATCATGGACCACTCGTCGTCGCGTTCTTCGGCCAGTTGGAGGTATATTTTTTCGGCTTCTTCCTTATTCATGGGCATACCGTAACCATTATCTTTCATGAATGCCATTTCTCCTATGGCCATGATGTTGTTTTGTGCTGCCGAGTTTTTATAATAGGAGAGAGCTGTATCGTAATTTTGTTCTACGAATGTCCCGTTTTCATACATGTTGCCTAACAAGTATTGGGCATATGAATTTCCGCTTTCAGCTGCTTTGGAGAACCAGTCGAAAGCTTTTTCGTAATTGCGCTCATTCAGTTTTCCCCGATAGTAGACTTTTCCTACGATAGTTTGAGCGAAGGCAAGATTTTTTTCTGCGTAGGGTAGGAATGTTTCTAAAATTCCGGGCCATAGTTGATACCCTTTTACTTTGTTGCAAAGAATGTCGCAAAGGAGATTTTGAGCTTCGGTGTTGTTTGCGGCGGCTAATTTCAGAAGGATATCCGATGCTTCTTTGTATTTGTGATTCCGGTATAGTCTGATGGCTTCTTGATAAAGTGCGGGGTTTACTCCTGTCGGGTGTGCCGCCGTCGTTTTATCGGTAATTTTCGTGTCTCGGTTTTCGATATATCCAGTAACTGTTTTACTGTCGGGCATGACAGACGGTTTAATCGAATTTTCGGTTTGCCGGGTGCTTTCGTTCAGCAAAAGAGTTTCGAGCACTTGGTCGATTTTGGCATCGATGATGTTCAATATACTCGTAATCATGTGGTCCCATTGTGCTTTATCGTTGAGATAGTTGCAAAGCGGTTGTGTCTCGGAAGGGTGTATTTGCCTTTGATATATCCAGTCGATTATTCGTTTCGATTTTTCGGTAATGTTTCCGATGAGTAGAGGAACGATTTTCATATCGTTTTTTTCTACTTGCTCTTTAATCCAAACGAGTTCTTTGTTTACGATATAATCCGAGGATACGAAACTTTCGCTAATCAGCAAAATGGCAATGTGTGATTGAACGATGTGATTGTGTATTTCTTCGTCCCATTTTTCGCCGATAACCAATCCTTCGTCGAACCATATTTCTGCATCCGGACTCGTGTGTCGTCTAATTCGAGGTATCAGATGAATGTTTCCCGGGCCTTCCAGTACCCACTCTTTGTCTTCGTGGGCGTAACTGATAAAAATATGCGCTTTTGCCATGATGATAAAAATTTCTGTGTTACGTGGTATAAAATTATTTTATGATATCTTCTTTTACAAAGATAGTCTTTTCGGAGAATCGGTCTGTATTTCGATCGAATGTTATATAACACAAAAGGCAGCTTAGCTGCCTTTTGTGTATCTTATTTTTTTATGGATTATTGAGTGACTTTGTTTATGAATACTAATCCCGAGGTATCTTTCCCTTTCTCTCCGCAGGCTTCTACTTCTATGAAAAAGGGAGTACCGGCTTCGAAGGAATCGACAGTAAAGCGGTAGGTCGCTATGGGGGAATCGGCATTTATCAGAACCGATTGCGGAACTTCGGCGAGGAGTTCGTCTCGCTTGTAAAGTTTCAATGCGCCTAACCGGAACGGGGTTTCACCTTTTGTGTAGATGAACGATACCGTATATGTGCCATTGCCTGATATTTTGCCGGTACATTCGAATCGCCAAGGAGTTAGATAGGGCTGTACGTTCAGGGGTTTCCATTCGGCTGTATATTCACCGTACTGTTTATAGCCCGAATAGTCGGGGGCGAAATAAATGGGCAGCGAATAGTGACGGGGATTTATTACGGTAATAGCCCGGAAGTCGCTTTTGTCATCGACGGTTACCGGAGTGGTGTAAAGGGGGGAATGAACCGTAGGATAGGAGCCGTCGGTGGTATAGCGAATGTCGGCATCGGCGACGGCCGGAGATAATGTAAATTCTATTGCGCCGGTAGCAGTCGGATCCATTTGTTCTATGACGGGTTCCGGTACACGGTAATGGCAATTTTTGAAGTCGAGTCGATTGAAATGGTGACTCAACCGGCGACGGAAGTCGGAATAATTGCGGTCGGATTGTCGACACCATGCCACTTCTGAAAGAGCTAACAGACGGGGGAAAGTGAAGTATTCGGCATAGTTTTCGGAGCGATTTTCATTCAGATAATCTATCTCTTGCAATACAGTGCCGTGAATAAATTGGTCGCTCCAAAAGCAACCTTGTACTCCTAGTACGGTCGATTCGGGAGAGTAGTCGTTGATTTCCATGCTGTAACATTTTTCGAGAGAGATAGGCGGCATCCAAGTGGCGGCTTTCACTTCTCCCGGGGTACGGCTTTCGGGGAAGTCGAAATACATGTGCGTGGCGGGTGTCAGAATAGCTTTATGTCCGCGCTGCGTAGCAAGAAGGGTGTCCCTGACATTGTGCCAAATAAGCCCGACAACAGGGGTTTTGACATCACCTCGCAAAAAGATTTCTTCCCACCCTACGACAGTACGATTTTTTTCTTTCATCATTTCGGCTACGACGTTGGTAAGGTAACCTTGCAGTTCGGAAGCCTTTTTCAATCCTTCCCGCTTCATCACTTTTTGGCAGTCGGGACATTCTTCCCACCGAGTGTAAACGGCTTCATCACCCCCTATATTGATGTACGAGGAAGGGAATAATCGAACGGTTTCGTCTAATACATCTCGTAAAAATTGCAGGGAAGATTTTTTGCCGACACAAAGCAGATCGCGGCTGATGAAATGTTGTGTGGGGACTTCGTGTTGCAAGCCCGTGCAACTGAGCCACGGATAGGCAACGACGGCAGACAGAATGTGAGCCGGAAATTCGATTTCGGGAATGATTTCCACGTTACGGACTTGTCCGTAAGCAATCAGTTCTTTTATGTCTTCTTGGGTGTAGAATCCTCCCAGACGGTTGTGATCGGGACCTGCCCATGCACCCACCTCGGTCAGACGGGGATATTTTTTGATTTCCAGTCGCCAGCCGGAGTCGTCAATCAAGTGGAATTGCAGTTTGTTTAACTTGTACATGGCCATCATGTCGATGTATTTTTTCACGAACTCTTTGTCGTAGAAATAACGAGCTACGTCCAGCATCATGCCTCGCCAGGGGCGATTGGGGGCATCGTATATCGTTACGGCGGGGACGATCCATTCTACTCCATGCTGCCGTTTGTCGCTGTACACTTGGGGAGGAAAGAGTTGCAGCAGTGTTTGTATGCCGTAGAATATGCCGCCTGCGTCCCGGCCGGTCAATGAGATTCCTTTGGGAGTTACGTCCAATCGGTAGCCTTCCGGTTTATCTACTTTTTCGGGGTTTAATGTCAAGAGGATAGTGGCTTTGCGGGCATCTTTTTTCAGTTTCAAGTCCCATCCGGTGGATTGACCGAGCACTTGTTGTAAGTATTCAGCTTGTCCTTGAAGAGCGGCATCGTAACCGATCGTGGATTTGGGGGAAAGCCGGAAATAGCCCGATGTCCGTTCTGCGTGAACGGGTTTCGGAATGAGTTCGATTTCGTTAGCGTTTGTTGCCCATGTAGCGGGTAGATGGCAGGCTATCGCAAGTATAACAGCCCAAGTTTTCTTACACATTGTACGGTAGGATTTCATAAGCACTTTATTTTTTCATGGTTTTGCCTCTTGTCGAGGGGTGATGATAATGTTGATGCGATTATAAAAACAGATACTTTATAGCGGTGTGCATAAATCGCTATAAATGCAGATACTATTCAACAAGGCAAAGTTAGGAAAATTTGTGGAATAAATGGGTAAAACGGATTAAGATTTTAACTTAATATGTGCTTATTTAATGTGTGGGTTCTTTGAAAAAGAGAAATGATTTTGCTGGTATTTTTTGTTGAATTTCCACGATAGTTATTCAAGACAGTAATTGTCAAATTATTACAGTCGTGTTTTTAGATGGCAAAGAGGATAGCAGGGAGGGTTTAAAAATACCTTATTTAAAAGTCTGCATTAACGGGGCAGCAAAATCTTCGAGCGATGTGATTATTGGTTTGAGTTTTTGTTTGAATAGATGGCTTGCTCTTCCATACAAATGATAAACTATTTTATTTACAAGATTGGAATAGTTTGGATTGAAAATATTACGTGAATTGTATTATATTTTTTAGGTCGTGAAAGCAAGAAAAGCCATCTGAGAAATCAGGTGGCTTTTCTATAAAATTTGATTTACAACACTATTACTATTTGTTCTAAAAAAGGTTAGTACTCCTCCTCGTTGAAGAAATTCAACTATATTGATTATCAATATATTATGTGGTAATCAATAAAATTTACGCAAACAAACCACACCGTCTGAGACGGGCTGAGGCGATGGGAGGAATGGGTAGACAAACAAATCTGAGATTGTAAATATTATTCTGGCAGCCCTATACGTGATATAAAATAAGCAAATCTTTGACTGATTTTTTCTCGGTATAATTCGCTCAACGAACAAACTCGATTGTTTATGTTTCGATATAGATACTCCGTACTAACAGTATAAAAATGTTTAAAATCGATAACCATATCTGGCAACTCAAATCCATCCTCAAAATGAAGAAAATGAAAACGGGGATCTTCATTATTCATAATTTTCTTTCCATCTGTTCTGTTCGGATTGTATTTTTGTCCGGTTTGGAAAATATCGCCCCAGTGTTGTCCGTCTTTGAACACATCAAAATTAAACAGAGGTGCGACAATCAAATGAAGCAACCTACAATCTTTATTTGAATTTTCCTTTAATTTGTCTCGTTCATCACTATTTAAATCACAATCTTGGTTCAAACATATCATAAGCGGGAAACGAATATACGAGACCGAAACGCCATCAGCTCCCTCTGTAATACATTCCACGATATCTATATCATGAAAAATATCACATTGGTTTATCCTGTTGCCTTCCGTCTTCTTTATTTTTGCTGATATTTGGGTCATTACTAGTTTGATATAATCTTATAATACGTTGTGGCTTTAATGCACTATCAAATTTATATGTTTGCGGAATATTTTGATCAATAGATTCAGGCAAATCAATATAGTTCTTTTCATCCATTATTTTAGCGTATTAAGGAAAGATTCTTTAATATAACTGATAAACATGTTGTATGCTTGATGATTAAATTGTGTGATTGACTCTTCCCATGTGTCAATTGATTGTTGTCCACCACTATACACATCTATATCCAATACAATATCATAATTTTTTATCACAGACGGATAAAATCTATTAGGGATACCATATTGAACACGTACGAGATGATCTCCTTGTTGATATTCGTGAACAATCATTGATCTAGCAATGCCTTCCCTGACAACAGTTTCCTTAATAAACTTTGCATCAGTTGGATTCAATATCTTAGAAATATCTGAAACCTTTGAGCATGAGAAGATATTAATATACCTCATTCCAATGCGTTGAGAATTAATCTCTATATCTAATGCTTTTAATTTTTCTATAACCTTTGTAAGGCATTGCATATAAGACGATTTATCTTTATACTGCTGCAGTTCTACTATAATAGATTTTTCAAAAGAATCAATTTTAAGACTGATGGTAGAAGTGCTTAAAAGATACCTAATAAAGTCTTCTTTTTTCACTTCAAAGTTGTCTATATTAACATTGTAATTTGAATGCAGTTCAGTCTTAAAGGTTGCAAACTCATCCTTCAAGGATTCAGACAACATTTTATAGTCAATCTGAATGTCTTTCGTAAAATCAATTCGAAGAATAAAATGAGAAATTTTATTGTTCTGTAAAATACGATTATTTTCCATAGACACTTATTTACTATACATATGGCAAATATATGAAAACTAATCGATTTATCGAATATAATTCCCTATATTTGTACTATTCAATCGAGGTATAATATGAAACTAAATAGGATAAAAGCAGTATTGGCAGAGAAAGGGATTTCCCAGACATGGTTGGCAAAACAACTTGGCAAGAGTTTCAGCATGGTGAATGCTTATGCATGCAATAGGATTCAACCAAACCTGGAGACCCTTCAGCAAATAGCTGTTATCCTACAGGTGGATTTAAAAGACCTGATAACCGATAAAGAAGAAAGGTAAGGCCATGGAATATAAATTCAATGAAAATACCCGAGTACAGGTCCCGGCGGCCTTGCATTTGTGTAGGCTTGGATATACATATTTGGACAATATAACAGAATATGACAGCAAGACTAATATTCTGACGGATGTGTTTTTGCGCAGCGTTCAACGTCTCAATCCGGAACTGTCCGATTTACAGGCAAAGCAATTGTTGAGTGAAATCATATTGGTACTTAACAATAATGACCTTGGAAGGGAGTTTTATAATAAACTATCTTCCAACAGTAATATAAAACTGATAGACTTCCAAAATGCCGATCGTAACGAATGGCATGTAACCACTGAATTTGAGTGTGAGGATCAGGATAGCGGAGACAGTTTTAGACCGGACATAACATGTTTTGTAAACGGGCTTCCATTAGCCTTTATTGAGGTCAAGAAGCCGAATAACCATGACGGCATTCTGGCAGAAAGGGAGCGTATTAACATGCGAATGAGTAACGAAAAATTCCGGAGATTCCTGAATGTTACTCAGTTGATGATATTTTCCAACAATCAGGAGTATGACAATGAAAGTAGAGTTCCGATTCAAGGAGCATTCTATTGCTGTACGTCCAAGAACAAAGCATTCTTCAACGTCTTCCGTGAGGCTGATAAAGGTTTTGTAGCAGGGTATCCTTATAAGGCTATATCTGACAGTACGGAAAAACAGATATTGCAACACAGGAATTGTGTGGTTATCAAGAACCTGCCTGAATATAATACAAACAAAGATATAAATACTCCGACCAACAGGATTCTAACATCGATGCTTAGTAAAGAGAGATTTCTGTTTTTACTAAGATATGGTTTTGCCTATGTGGACAGAAAGATCGAATTGGAAGACGGCAGTAAGACCACCCAGTTGGAAAAACATGTAATGCGTTATCAGCAGCTTTTTGCCTCTTTTGCCATTCGAAAGAAATTGGATAATGGTATCAAGAGCGGTATTATCTGGCATACACAAGGCAGTGGAAAAACAGCCTTGGCATATTATTCCGTACGTAGTCTGACAGATTTTTATGCGGCAAAGAAAACGGCTGTGAAATTTTATTTCATTGTTGACCGTCTTGACTTGATGGAACAGGCAAAGGATGAATTTGTGGCAAGAGGGCTGTCTGTCAGAACTGCTAACAGCAGGGATGAATTGATGTCAGATATACGCAGCACGAATTTGACTGAAAATGCAGAAGGAAAAGCGGAAATAATGGTGGTCAATATACAGAAATTCAAACAGGATTCTGCCAAAATACAGATTGATTCCAATTACAGCATCCGTTTACAGCGTATATTCTTTATCGACGAAGCCCATAGAGGTTACAATCCACAGGGAAGTTTCTTGGCAAACCTATTAGCAGCCGATAAGGATGCTATAAAAATTGCTTTGACAGGCACGCCTTTGTTAAAAGAGGAGAGGGAGTCCTGGCGTGTATTCGGTGATTACATTGATACCTATTATTACGACAAGTCAATAGCAGACGGCTATACTCTGAAACTCATGCGAGAACCAGTAGAAACAATCTATAAAGAAAAAATAGAGAGTATTCTTGACAAACTGGCAGGTGGTATTGAAGTCAGAAAAAGTGATATTGACCGAAACAAGATCATTGAGCATGAATCTTACCTCAATGCATTGATAGACTATATTATTTCCGATTTCCGACGGTTCCGCATAGAACAGAATGATGATACGGTGGGGGCGATGATTGTGTGCAAGACAAATCCTCAAGCCCGTGAAATGTATCGTTTGTGGCAGGAACGTTTCAACAAGTCATTGTATATAGATGAGAAATATGATGAAAATCTGATGATGGCTGCTGAACCGATGGTTGCTTACGGACACCATACAAAACCGCTGAAGGCTTCTTTAATCTTGCATGATGAAGGGGACAAAGAAGAACGTAAGGCATACATTGATGAATACAAGAAGAAGCTATCGGTTGATATCTTGATTGTCAACCAGATGCTTCTGACTGGATTTGATGCTCCCCGATTGAAGAAACTCTATTTGGGGCGTAGCCTTGACGGGCACGATTTGTTGCAGGCATTGACAAGGGTAAACAGGCCATACCATAAATTCAAGTATGGTTATGTCGTGGATTTTGTGAATATCAAGGAAAATTTCGATGCTACGAATGACCGCTATCTGCGTGAACTGAACCGTACTGCCGATATTGAGGAAACAGGTGAAAAGAAAACAGTTGGAGAAGCTCTCATTGTTGATAAGGAGCAGATCATAGAGCAGATAAAGGAAATCCGCAATATTTTGTTCAATTACACATGCGATAATCCTGAAGAGTTCAGAAAGGAAATAGATGAGATTGAGAATAAAGAAAATCTATATACTCTCCGTTCTACTCTTGAAAATGCCAAGGCAATCATAAACCAAATAAGAGCATTTGGAGATGAAGAACTTAAAGCGAAAATCAACAGTCTGCCCAAAGGTACTATTCCTACACTCATAACAGAGGTTTCGCACCGTATAGAACGAGTTAATCTGCTGGAAAGTACCGAACATAAGGCAGATGTGTCCGGAATTATCAATGTCGCTCTTTCCGAGTTGGAATTTGAGTTTAAGAAAGGAATTTCAGAGGAATTGCGTATCATTGTCAATGACATTCGGGAACGTTGTGAAAGAGTTCAGGCAGAATTTGAAGCCAATTTTGATAGAACAGAAGACAAATATGTGATTTTGGCTGACGAGTTCCGGGAATACTTCAGGAAGAAAGGCTTTGTTCCTCAAAGTACGCAAGATGCCAAAGAAAGCATTGATTATATGGATTCAGTGATGAAGAAGATTCGTGAAATCAACCGTCGCAACAATATACTCAAAAAGAAATATCAGGGAGACGAGCGATTTGTCCGTATTCACAAGCGCATTGAGGAAGAAAATGAAAAGCGCGAAAAACCTATTATTTCTAAAGCAGAATACGAAATAGCAGAAAGTCTGTCAAAAATGAAACGTGAGATTGACAATCGGATTTACCTTGATATTAACATCATTGCGAATGAAAACAGTTTCAAGAGGGACACATTGGCTATGATAGGTCATCAACTCATAGATTTGGGGATAAATGCAAGTATTTCCGACCGGAAATTTATCAACAATCTCATTGCAAATGAATATATAAACCAATACAATCAAGTTCACTCAAGATAATATGGATGCAAATACCCAGAATATATCAGAAGCTACGATAGCCCTTATCGACTCATTGAAATCGACCACTTCCCATTATGGTCTAGCCAACAGTGGGAGTGAGTATAAGATTATTACGGAAATGTTCCTGTATAAGTATTTCAATGACAAGTTCGGATATGAGGCAAAACGTGATAAAATCTATGGAGAAAGATTGAGTAAGGCCGACAAGTGGGATGCGGAATATGATAAATTTACTGAAGAGGAGGTCGAAGATTTGTTCAGCTATCTTCCGGCATCCGTCCCTTTGCTTAAGCCTGAGCATACACTGGCGCATTTGTATAATACCTCCGGAGCAGGAGATTTTTCTACACGGTTAGATGCTACGCTGATTGATATTGCCAATCTGAATGCAGATACTTTTTCTGTCGTAACTTCCGGAAAAAGCAGGGTCAATATATTCAGTGCGCTTACACAGTTTGTAACTGATCCGCAAAAAAGGGATGATTTTGCACGCTCATTGATGAGTTCCGTTGCGTCATTCAATTTTGAAAGTGTTTTTGCAGAAAAATATGACTTTTTCTCACGGATATTTGAGTATCTTATAAAAGATTACAATAACGCAGGAGGCGGAAAATATGCGGAATATTATACTCCAAGAGCAATCGCACAGGTAATGGCTCGTTTGCTGGTTGGTGATAATGCAGACTTGCGTGGTATGACCTGTTATGATCCATCGGCAGGAACAGGTACTTTGCTTATGGCTTTGGCTCATCAGATAGGGGAAGACCGTTGTACGATCTTCAGTCAGGACATATCGGAAAAATCCAGTGAGATGCTCCGGCTGAATCTCATTCTGAACAATCTGTCAGGAAGTCTTCCTAATGTTGTACAAGGGAATACTCTTACGGAACCATACCACAAGGAAGAAAACGGAGCTCTCCGAAAATTCGATTTCGTTGTGTCCAATCCGCCATTCAATCTGGATTTCTCAGATTTTAGAGACACATTGGCTTCTGATACAGTACGTTTTTGGGCTGGTGTTCCATCCGTTCCAGCAAAGAAGAAAGAGTCAATGTCGATCTATCTGTGCTTTATACAGCATCTTATCAATTCACTGAAAATGACCGGGAAAGGAGCTATTGTCATACCTACGGGATTCATTACAGCGAAAAGTGGTGTTGAAAGAAAGGTTTTGACAAAAATTATAGATAACCATTGGGTATATGGCTGTATCTCCATGCCAAGCAATGTATTTGCAAATACAGGTACGAATGTTTCTGTCCTGTTCTTTGACAAGGCTGCTTCTGCCGAGAAAGTAATATTGATTGATGCGAGCAAATTAGGAGAAGAATACAAGGAAGGAAAGAACAAGAAACGACGATTGCTGAATAAAGACATTGATTTGATAGTCAATACATTCAAAAACAAAGAAACTGTCGAGGATTTTTCAGTTGCGGTGAGCTATGATGAAATAAAGGAAAAAGGTTATTCGTTGTCTGCCGGGCAGTATTTCGACATCAAGATTGACTATGTGGACATTACTGAAGAAGAGTTCAATAACCGCATGGCAAACTATAAGGCTGAACTGTCACGGCAATTTGCGGAGAGCCATCGTCTGGAGGAGGAGATAATGAAGCAGTTGGACGCTTTGCACTTTAACGTAAATGTTGGAAATAATGAGTAAAGAATTGACCATCATAGATAAAGACTACATCCGGTGGGTGGAAGACCTGAGTGTACGCTATCGTCAAAGTCAAATTAGAGCTGCGGTCAGGGTTAACCGTGAGTTGCTTAAATATTACTGGGAACTTGGTCGTGACATAGAAGAGATGCGTGTAGAAGAACGGTGGGGTGAGAAAGTCATTAAGAATCTTTCTGTGGATTTACAGCGCAGAAATCCAAACGCCACAGGCCTTTCTCGAACCAACATATATTACGCAAAGAAATTCTATCTGCTTTATTCTCAGTATCTAAAAGTTGTCCCACAAGCTGTGGGACAATTACAAGATGGAAAACTGCCACAACCTGTGGCAGAATCTTCGAAGCCTGTCCCACAAGCTGTGGGACAATTGGAAGAAATGCTTTTTTCCATACCTTGGGGGCATCACCGTTACTTGATGGACAGATACAGTAAAGAACCGGCAAAGGCTCTCTTCTATGTAAGAAAGACGATGGAAGAGGGTTGGAGTCGCGACACATTGCTCAACTTTATGGACAACGGCCTGTATGAACGGGAAGGAAAGGCCTTGACAAACTTCACCCGCACATTGCCGGAAACGACAAGCGATCTTGCACAGGAACTGACAAAAGACCCTTATAACTTTGCCTTTACAGGAATAACTCAACCTTATAATGAGCATATTCTCAAAGATGCGTTGCTTGCCAATATCTCGCAATTCCTGTTGGAACTCGGTACCGGGTTCGCATACATAGGTAAAGAGTATAGACTGCAGATCGGACAAAAGGAGAAATTTATTGATCTGCTTTTCTACAACTTAAATCTATCATGCTATGTAGTGATTGAAGTGAAAATCGGCGAATTTGATTTTCAAGACCTCGGACAGTTAAGCGGCTACGTGGTCGCTTGTAATCATATTCTTAGAAAAGAGGGAAGAGACAATCCTACAATCGGTCTGCTTATTTGCCGCCAGAAGGATTCAATGCTTGCCCAATACGCATTGGAGGGCAGCAATCTCCCATTGGGAATATCTGAATATGAACTGTCGAAACTATACCCTGAAAAGGTAGAAGGTACTATGCCTACTATTGAAGAGATTGAGGCAAGATTGGAAAACGTAAATAACAACGAACAATAGATTATTAGAATGGATAAAATTTCTCCAAAATATCAAATGAAGATTGTACAAAATATCAATGATAAATTGTATGAATTATTCAAATCGTATGACGATGTAGAAGCCTATATTGAAAAATGGAGAGAAGTTTATGATGACTTTGGAAATGCGAATTTCTACATTCAGTACAAAGATGAGGAACGCAAGAAAATTGATTCAAAAAAGACACTTCATCAAGTAGATGGAGAAACATTATTGAAAATGGCTATTGACTTAGGTATTGAAACACCTGATTTCATCCCGTCAGTCCCTACATTTAAAAATGAGTTAAAATCATCATATGAAACTGCTGCTCAGACATTCGACAAAGCATACTGTAATGTAGAAAAAGATCCAAATCTTGCTATCGGTCTGGCAAATTCAGCATTGGAGAGCATTCTTAAGGAGATATTAAAAGATGAAAGATTGCAGATTCAGTATGATAGTAGGGATACCTTGTCAAGGTTAATAAAAAATATTTGTAAAGCATTTCGTTTAGACAATGGAGACTCATTACCTCAAGAGGTACAGACAATAGCTAAATCCTTGATAGCTTGTAGTAATGCTATTGAAGACCTTCGTAGTACAAAAACTGAAATGCATGGTAAAACACAAGATGATTTCATTATTAAAGATCCTATATGCGCTTACTTTGTTGTTAATGCTGTGTCTACTGTAGGATTGTTTTTGCTAAACTATTATATGGATAAATATCCTCGACCGGTTAATAATGCACTATATGCATTTGACCCGGATGACGATTTGCCTTTTTAACAAACAAGCGTATGGAGTTGAAAAAATATAAGTTAGGAGAAATCGTAAAATTGCATACTATTACTATATCGCCTAATTCAGGTACGATTTACAAATTGTATAGTTTACCTTCTTTTGATAACGGTATGCAATGTGAAATTGTGGATGGTAACTATATCCAGAGTAATAAGTTTTCTGTACCAAATAAATGTATATTATTTAACAAGCTGAATGTCCGTTTTAAACGTGTATGGAGAATTGACAATGTGGATACAAACAAATTGTGCTCAACGGAGTTTTTACCGCTTATTGTCAATGAGAATATTGCAGATTATCAGTATTTATATTATTTGCTAATTTCTGATGGGATTACAAATTATTTATGTGGTCAAAATACAAATACATCAGGAAGTCATAAGAGAATAGATCCGAATGACTTCCTAGATATAAATGTCTTTTTACCCCCAAAATCAATACAAAAGCGAATTGGTAAGTTTCTTGCCGGAATTGATAATAAAATCGACCTTAATCGCGCGATAAATCAGAATTTAGAGGCGATGGCAAAACTGCTTTATGATTACTGGTTTGTTCAGTTTGACTTTCCTGATGAAAATGGAAGACCATATAAGTCAAGTGGCGGTAAGATGATTTGGAATGAGAAGCTGAAGCGTGAAATACCTATTTCGTGGGAAATAAAACTGATAGATGATATTGCTGAAATTTATAATGGTGCAACTCCCTCAACTATGAATGAATTAAATTATGGAGGGGACATAGTTTGGATTACTCCAAAGGATTTATCTGACCAAAAGCAAAAGTTTATCTATCAAGGAGAGCGAAATATTTCACAAGTAGGATATGATTCTTGCAGCACTCATTTGTTACCTTCAAATTCAATATTGATGTCGAGCCGTGCACCAATAGGTTTGTTGGCTATTGCTAAAACCGAATTATGTACAAATCAAGGTTTTAAGAATTTTGTTCCTAAATCGGGAAACACATCCATTTATTTATATTATTACCTACAATATCATATCAGACAAATAGAGCAATTGGGTACAGGAACAACCTTCAAAGAGGTTTCTCGTGAAGATATACTGAAATTCCCAATGTTAAAACCAAGTGATAATGTATTGGATTTATGGAAAGAAACGGTATTAGCGATCAATGACAGACAGTTAGAAATTCAAAAGGAAAACGAGAACCTTACTAAGCTGCGTGATGATCTTCTACCGCTTTTAATGAACGGTCAAGTGTCTGTAGACTAAATTCCGTCCGTTCGGACTTCATCCTCAGTCCGGCATTTACGGCTGCGCCTCGGCATAGTCCAAACTGCGTTTGGCTCTGCACTCGGCTTGTACGTAAATTCTGATTTATCGGTTTGTATTAACTTAATCATTAGGACAACCACAAGAATTTGCAGCTATTCTAATGATTTATTTTGGAGTTACCTGCGTATAGTTTTTCTTTGAGAATTACGGGCAACTTGCACTGCGTACATCAGGCATCTCCGTTTATACTCATCTTCCTCCTCATCCTGTCTGCGTCCATCCCAACGAAGGTCTGAGTCGGAATTACCACCACCGCCTTCGGAAGAAACTGGTATCGGTTGCCCACTAATGAGCGCATCAGCTACTGCAAAAATCATATTGCGAACTGAAGGTATAGCCAACTGACAGAGCAATGTATTCAGCTCTGACTCCAAATTTTCGTTTGTGTCTGAAAGAATTTTATTCTCCTGTCTCAACTGATACAATTCTCCGTAATCCGCTAGGACATTGCGTTGGGCGGCTTCGACCTGTCGGGCTGCATCATTTCTGTATAGAGATTCTATCTTACGGACAATCTCGGTGAACTGCTTGGCGATAAGTCTATTCTGTCGTTCAATCCATTTGTCTGTACCAAATAGCGGAACTTTCTCTGTTATTTGCGGTGGTGTGAAATCAACCTTGTGGTTGCGAAATGGCTGTATAACAGAACGGGCTTTCGCCGCATCCTTTGTTAATTGCTCCAATTCATGCTCCTTTGCATGAAGTTTATTGGATTTGTCTTCGAGCTTTTCCTGATACTCGGTAATGAGTTTCTGTATGTCCGCCTTCTGCGCTTCATACCTGTCAAGAGTTATCTTGCCGGACGCGAGAGCTTCATCGATTTCTTTAAGCCGGTTCCTTCCGGCAAGCATTTCCCGTTCAAGTTTCCGTATCATTGCCTGAAGTCCCTTGAGTGCTTTTTCCGCCTGTTTTGCCTCTTTAGCCAATTTGCGGATATAGTCTCGCTTGTGCAAATGCTGAACATTGCGCCCAACAATACTATCACCACGTTCCAACCCGTACTTGCTTCCTACCTCTTCATATAGTGAGGTGTGCATTTCCCGAAGAATCCGTCCGTACTCGTAGCGGTTCTTCCCGAACTTCGCCGACCACATGACACATTCACGTCCACTTTTGGAACGTTGTCCGACAGGAACGATCAAGGCATGGATATGCGGGCTGCTCTCATCGAGGTGAACCTGAAAACCGATGATGTTTTCCTGTCCGTATCGTTTGGCGCACCAGTCATAGACATCTTTTGCCCATTGTTCGATTTCCGGACATCGCTGGAGATGGCTGTTGTCTGCATCCTTATCCAGATTTACGGTTTGAGTCCCAAATGCCATTTCAAGTGTACGGTCATGATTGCCTCCGAAGATAAATTTCGCACAACAGTTTGGTTGAATTTTGCTGTCCGGCTTGAAAGGCTTCCAGCCCAATTCAGTCAACCGTTCCTGTAAACGTACTTCAAGCGATTTCTCTTGATAGCCCAACGGATGAACTTTCCTATCGGACCCAATCTCGAAATTCAGTTTCATTCGGGTCTTGTCATAGTGATTGGTCGGCTCCTGATTCTTTCTGTCAATCTTGTCGTCATTCCAACGCCTTTCATTTTCATTCGCCTCTGCTGTGCCGAATGACTTCCCTGCTTCAACATGCATGGCCTGTTTAATATCTGTGTTCATATAGGGTATACTTTTGATAAATGATTAATATTTGAGCTTGCTCTTGTGCCAGTCCGCTCTGCGGGACAATGACCGGATTTTATTGCCGTCAGGCAAAAAGTCCTCATCGTGTTATGGACTTTCTATAAATCCACGGAACAAGTTCCTTTACTATTCAATAAGTTCCAGATCCAGCTCATCAATGAGCAGCTGCAATGCTGGATTACGTTGTATCATCTGATGGAGTATCTGTCTCTTTGATGGTGAATACAGAAAGAAGTCTGCAATGTCCAATCCTTGACTGCGTTGCTCTTCATCGGATGTACATTCCAAAACATTGGACACAACAACGCGTTTGCATATTCCAGACAATAAAGCAGACTTTTCTTTCCATTGTTCGGTTGCTCCTAAATCAGGGATGAGAGTAACCTCCCTGCCTTTGAGAACCTGCATAGCTTCACTGTTGAAACAACCGTTCTTTCCACCTGTTGCCAGCCATATATAATCGGGGAAAAATGGCTCATTACAACAGCGGTCTTTTCACTTTCCACCAGCATTACCGGAGACGATGAATTTTTCAGAAGATGTTCCCCATACAGGCATTGCTTCAAATGGAAATCCTGCAATTTCAACTCGGAGTGCGCCCAACTGACAAAAGCCTGAGGCTCTTTAACCCGGTGTCCTGTCTCCGCATTATAGTACATTACCTTGCCGGTTCTTGTCTGTCCATTTATATCTATCTGCCAGAAAATCGCTGAGCCTCCCCATTTTAAAGATGTCCCTATACGATACATTCCAAACAGCCGGTCTGTCTCATCTTCACCAAATACATGACAGAAATACTGATATAAAGGGTTGATTGAATAATGTGACAGACTCCTTAACACATAAGATGATGGAATATACGAAGGAACAATACAAGACGGAGTTTTATCTGCCGTCTTATAAGGGGCAGAAAGGAGTGACTTGCCGTTTCCCTCATCCATTTCCAACACATCAGGGTTATCCTTGAAGTATTCCTTAGGTGTATAGTGGTAGCCACAACTGTTTTCATGATCACACTTGCCAACATTACCGGGAAAGCTAATGCTGCCTTGTTCATCAATATA
>ULOG01038299.1_pt1 | contig 29316 bp, 28 predicted proteins | sample 1952401 | NCBI WGS metagenome assembly ULOG01 (sample SAMEA4835598, study PRJEB28245) | human gut metagenome | biome: gut microbiome; material: fecal sample | place: Denmark | collected 2008
ACAAAAAAGGCCATCTCAAAGTTTATTTGAGACAGCCTCTTGCGTTGGGTTATAGAAAAGGAATTCTATGGTTAGTTGTTGGATTTCTTTTCTCTTCTGGGTCTTTCGGGACGTTCCGTGTAGCCTTCGGGCTTCGGGATGAGCACCTTGTGCGACAGCTTGAACTTGCCCGTCTTCGGGTCGATGTCCAGCAGCTTCACGTCGATGTCGTCGCCTTCCTTGATGCCGGCTTCCTCGACCGTCTCGAGGCGCTTCCAGTCGATTTCGGAAATGTGGAGCAGACCGTCCTTGCCCGGCAGGAATTCAACGAACGCGCCGTAGGGCATGATGGAGCGTACCTTGCCTTTGTAGACTTCGCCTACTTCGGGTACGGCTACGATGGCCTTGATCATGCGGATGGCATCGTCGATGCACTTCTTGTTGGTACCGGCAATCTCGATCTTGCCCACGTTGTCCTCTTCCTCGATGGTGATGGTGGCACCCGTCTCTTCCTGCATGCCCTGGATGATCTTTCCTCCCGGGCCGATGACAGCACCGATGAACTCCTTGGGGATGGTCATGGTCTCGATGCGCGGAGCGTGCGGCTTCAGGTCGGGACGCGGTTCGGCGATGCACTCGGTCAGTTTGCCCAGGATGTATTCGCGGCCTTCCTTGGCCTGCAGCAGGGCTTTCTCGAGGATGTCGTAGGACAGGCCGTCCACCTTGATATCCATCTGGGTGGCGGTGATACCGTTCTTCGTACCGGTTACCTTGAAATCCATGTCGCCCAGGTGGTCTTCATCGCCGAGGATGTCGGAGAGGACGGCATATTTCTCTTCGCCCGGGTTCTTGATGAGGCCCATGGCGATACCCGATACGGGGTTCTTGATCTTCACACCGGCGTCCATCAGGGACAGCGTGCCGGCGCATACGGTAGCCATGGAGGAAGAACCGTTGGATTCGAGGATATCGGAAACGACGCGTACCACGTACGGATAGTCGGCGGGGATCTGTCCCTTCAGCGCACGCCATGCCAGGTGGCCGTGGCCGATTTCACGACGGCCTACGCCGCGCTGTGCCTTGGCTTCGCCCGTAGAGAACGGGGGGAAGTTGTAGTGCAGCAGGAAGCGTTCCTTGCCGTGAACCAGTACGTCGTCGATAATCTTTTCGTCGAGCTTGGTGCCCAGGGTAGTGGTAGCCAGTGCCTGCGTTTCGCCGCGGGTGAAGATGGCCGAACCGTGAGGGCCGGGCAGGGGACTCACTTCGCACCAGATGGGGCGGATTTCCGTGGTCTTGCGGCCGTCCAGACGCTTGCCTTCGTCGAGGATGCAGCGGCGCATGGCCTCTTTCTCCACGTCGTGGTAGTAGCGGTCGATCATCGGGCCTTTTTCTTCGAGCTCCTCTTCGGTGAACTGAGCCTTGAACTCTTCGCAGATGGCGTTGAAGGCGTCTTCACGGGCGTGCTTGTCGCGGTTGCCTTCGCTGGCGATGGCGTAGGCCTTGGCGTAGCAGGCATCGTGTACGGCCTTGCGCAGGTCTTCGTCGTTCACCTCGTGGCAGTATTCGCGCTTTACGGTGGAACCTACCTCTTCGGCCAGTTCGATCTGTGCCTTGCACATGGGCTTGATGGCCTCGTGGGCAGCCTTCAGGGCAGCCAGCAGGTCCTGTTCGGACACTTCCTTCATCTCGCCTTCCACCATCATGATGTTCTCGTAAGTGGCGCCTACCATGAGGTCCATGTCGGCCTGTTCGAGCTGTTCGAAGGTGGGGTTGATGACGAACTCTCCGTTGATGCGCGCTACGCGTACCTCAGAGATGGGGCCGTTGAAGGGGATGTCCGATACGGCCAGTGCGGCCGAAGCGGCCAGTCCGGCCAGTGCGTCGGGCATGTCTACGCCGTCGGCCGAGAAAAGTATAATGTTCACATATACTTCGGCGTGGAAATTGTCGGGGAAAAGGGGGCGGAGAGCACGGTCTACCAGGCGGCAGGTCAGGATTTCGTAGTCCGACGCGCGTCCTTCACGCTTGGTGAAGCCGCCGGGAAAACGTCCGAATGCGGAGAATTTTTCTTTGTACTCTACCTGAAGCGGCATGAAATCTGTTCCGGGAACTGCGTCTTTTGCGGCACAAACAGTAGCCAGCAGCATGGTGTTTCCCATGCGGAGCATTACAGAACCGTCTGCCTGTTTTGCCAGCTTTCCCGTTTCGAGCGTGATGGTTCTGCCATCAGGAAGCTCGATCGTCTTAACAATTGGGTTAATCATAAAAAAACTTTTATATCTATTTTCTTTCAAAATTCGCGCAAAGATAGTGAAATAATTCACTTAACGCGGTGGAAATGAGTATAAAAGTTTGCAATTCTACTTTTTTTTAAGGTTTTGGAGCGGAAGATGGGCCGAAAATGCTTTGACTAACGGCGAAAACAAGTATATTTGCACGTTCATTCTGAAAAATAAACGCACTGACTATATGAAGAAATTATTCGTGATGGCACTCGTGGCCGCTGCCCTGGGTGCATGTGATTCTGAACCGAAATTCAAAGTGGAAGGCGACGTGAAGGACGCCGACGGCAAAATGCTCTATCTGGAGGCTTCGGCCCTCGAAGGGATTGTTCCCCTCGACTCGGTGAAGCTGGGTTCGGCCGGTTCCTTCAGCTTCAAGGGAGCCCGTCCCGAGTCGCCCGAGTTCTACCGCCTGCGCATAGACGACAAGATCATCAACTTCTCCGTCGACTCGACCGAGACCATCCGCATCCACGCCGCCTATCCCGACTTCGCCACGGGCTACACCGTAGAGGGCTCGGCCAACAGCGAGAAGATCAAGGAACTGTCGCTCAAGCAGCTGGACTTGCAGAACAAGGTGGACGGACTGTACCAGGCCATGCAGAACCATACGCTGGGCGTGGACGTCTTCCAGGACAGCCTGACGTCGCTGATGAAACGCTACAAGGACGAGGTGAAGATAAACTATATCTTTGCGGCTCCCAACACGGCAGCCGCCTACTTCGCCCTGTTCCAGAAGGTGAACAACTACCTGATATTCGACCCGCTGAACAGCCGTGACGACATCAAGTGCTTCGCCGCCGTAGCCACGAGCCTGAACAACTTCTATCCGCACGCCGATCGCTCGAAGAACCTCTACAACATCGTCATCAAGGGCATGAAGAACACGCGCACGCCCCAGCAGCAGACGGTGGAACTGCCGGAGCAGGTACAGGTGACCGAGACCGGTGTGATTGACATCAACCTGCGCGACATGAAGGGCAACGCCCACAAGCTGACCGACCTCAAGGGCAAGGTGGTGATCCTGGACTTCACCGTCTACCAGAGTGCCGTGTCGGCCAGCCACAACTACATGCTGCGCGACCTTTATGACAAGTACGCTTCCCGCGGACTGGAAATCTACCAGGTGTCGCTCGATGCCGACGAACACTACTGGAAGACCACGGCCGACAACCTGCCCTGGATCTGCGTGCGCGATGCCAACGGCATCTACTCGTCCGTAGCGGCCGCCTACAACGTCCAGAACGTGCCCACGCTGTTCCTCATCAACCGCAACAACGAGCTCAGCGCCCGCGGCGAGACCATCAAGGACCTGGATGCGGCTGTACAGAAGCTGTTGTAGTGTGTTATAAAATGGAGAGAACTCCATTAAATATGTTACAAAACAGCGTTTACGACTTGACGCATATTGTTTAAAGCACTATCTTTGCAAAGAAAATAGGAAAAGAGGGTTCCAGCATGGCAAACATGTTGGAATTCTTTTTTGTTTATATGATACCTAATAAAACCAAACTATCAATTTAGAATAATAAAAGGAGGAAAAAGTATGGCTTATATGTCAGAAGAAGGCTACAACAAGCTGTTGGCCGATTTGAAACAGTTGGAGACGGTAGAACGTCCGAAGGTGGTGGCAGCCATTGCCGAAGCACGCGACAAGGGCGACCTGTCCGAAAATGCCGAGTACGATGCCGCCAAGGAGGCGCAGGGACTGCTCGAAATGAAGATCAGCAAGCTGAAGGCTGTCATTGCCGACGCCAAGATCATCGACGAGTCCAAGCTGAAGACCGACTCCGTGCAGATCCTGAACAAGGTGGAACTGAAGAACGTGAAGAACGGCATGAAGATGACCTACACCATCGTGTCCGAGAGCGAAGCCAACCTGAAGGAAGGCAAGATTTCGGTGAATACCCCCATCGCACAGGGACTGCTCGGCAAGAAGGTGGGCGAGGTTGCCCAGATCAAGGTGCCGCAGGGCATGATCGAACTCGAAGTTGTGAACATATCATTTTAAACGGAAGGCAGGCCATGCAGATGGCTTGCCTTGTTTTTTATAAATAAGTATTGTTATGGCAAGTATATTCAGTAGAATTGTAGCGGGTGAGATACCCAGCTACAAAGTGGCCGAGGACGACCGCTTCTTCGCATTTTTGGATATCAATCCACTGGTAAAGGGACACACGCTGGTCATCCCCAAGCGGGAGGTGGACTACATCTTCGACCTGCCCGACGAGGAGCTGGCCGCCCTGCACGTCTTCGCCAAGAAGGTGGCGCTGGCCATCGGCAAGGCGTTTCCCTGCAAGAAGGTGGGCATGGCCGTACTGGGACTGGAAGTGCCCCACGCACACATCCACCTCATCCCCATGCAGAGCGAGAAGGACATGCTCTTCTCCAATCCCAAGCTGACATTGACGGATGAAGAGTTCAAGGCTGTGGCCGAGGCCATCCGCGCAGCGTTCTGAGACCCATAACCTCCTTCGACGATAACCGAAAAAAGGGGCGGTCCGCATGAGGGCCGCCCCTTTCCTATATGTTCTTTTTCCCTTAGATGTAGTCTTCGCCCATCTTGATCTGGGCATCGTTCACGTACTTGCGGATGGCGTGCTCCTCGTCCTTCTTGCAGATCAGCAGGACGTTGTCCGATTCGGCGATGAGGTAGCCCTCCAGGCCTTCGACTACGGCCAGCTTGTTGGCGGGCAGGGCGACGATGTTGTCGTGGCTGTTGTAGAACAGCGAGTTGCACTTCAGCGTTACGTTTCTCTCCTCGTCCTTGTCCGAGAGGTCGTAGAGCGAGCCCCAGGTGCCGAGGTCCGACCATCCGAAGTCGCCCAGCGACACGTAGACATTGTCGGCCTTCTCCATGATGCCGAAGTCGATGGACACGTTGGGGCAGGCGGGGAAGTTCTCGTCGATGAAGCGTTTCTCGTCCGGCGTGCCGTAGACATCCTTTCCCGGCTCCAGCTTGGCGGCCAGTTCGGGCAGCAGCTCTTCACCGGCCTTGATGATGCTGTTGACGTTCCACATGAACAGGCCCGAGTTCCAGTAGAACTCACCGCTTTCCACAAACACCTTGGCCAGTTCCAGTTCGGGTTTCTCGGTGAAGGTCTTCACCTTGTAGAAGTTCTCTCCGGCCGGTTCGGCTATCTGTATGTAGCCGTATCCGGTTTCGGGGCGGTTGGGCTTGATGCCGAGGGTCAGCAGCTTGTTGTCTCCGGCCACGAAGTCCAGTCCCTTCTCGATGGCGGTCAGGAACTCCTCTTCCTTCAGGATGAGGTGGTCCGAGGGAGCCACTACGATATTGGCGTTGGGGTTGATGGCGCGTATGTGGTACGAGGCCCAGGCGATGCAGGGAGCCGTGTTCCGGCGGGCCGGTTCCAGCAGAATCTGTTCGGCTTTCAGTTCGGGGAGCTGCTGCCGCACGAGGTCGGCGTAGAGGGCGTTGGTGACAACGATGATATTCTCGGTCGGTATGATTTTTTTGAATCGGTCGAACGTCTGCTGGAGCAGCGAACGGCCTGTTCCGAAGAAGTCGAGGAACTGCTTGGGCAGCGTCTTGCGGCTGAACGGCCAGAAGCGGCTGCCGATTCCTCCACCCATGATGACGCAGAAGTTGTCTTTGTTTATTGCCATGATTGTTGTTGTTTTTAAAGTTTCCGCTAAAGTACACTATATTTTATAAACAACGAAGGTTTGCAGGATGTTTTCTGTTTTTTCTTGATTTTTTTCATCAAAGTATTGGCGGTAACGAAAAAACTCGTATCTTTGCACCGCAATTGAGAAATCAATGGCATGCCCAGATGGCGGAATCGGTAGACGCGCTGGTCTCAAACACCAGTGGATTCACTTCCATCCCGGTTCGACCCCGGGTCTGGGTACAAGAAGAGCTAAGTATTTGATAATTCGATACTTGGCTCTTTTTATTTGTCTGATTTATCTCTTATCCTTCCTGCATTTGCAAAAAATGGAGTAGTAAGTCTTTGTTTTCTTTGGCTACGCAAGACAAATGCAGTACCTTTGAGAGGAAAAATGCATATAATAAAAGTCTATGGAACAAGGTGTTTGGCATGAGATTGAACAGTTATACCAGAAGTTTCAGCAACTTGGTATCAGTGAAGCGGTGGACTATGAGAAGTACTACCTCTATTCTCTTATTACCCATTCTACAGCGATTGAGGGTTCAACACTCACCGAAGCAGAAGCACAAATGCTTTTCGATGAGGGGGTGACTGCCAAAGGAAAGCCATTGGTGTATCATTTGATGAACGAGGACTTGAAGAATGCATACGGCCTTGCGAAAGAGGAAGCCAAACGTAAAGAGCCCGTCACATCGGCTTTTTTACAGCAATTGAATGCCATGTTGATGCGTACGACAGGCGGCGTACACAATGTAATGGGTGGCTCCTTTGATTCTTCCAAAGGTGAATTTCGTTTGTGCGGCGTGACGGCTGGTATGGGCGGCCGTTCTTATATGAATTATCAGAAAGTTCCTGCCAAAGTAGAGGAGCTGTGCGCTTTATTGCAGGAAAAGCAAAAAGCTGTGGGAACGTTTCGGGAACAATACGAATTGAGTTTCAATGCTCACCTCAATTTGGTAACCATTCATCCGTGGGTAGACGGTAACGGTAGGACCGCCCGCCTGTTGATGAATTACATTCAGTTCTGCTACAACCTCTTCCCGACCAAGATATTCAAGGAGGACAGGGAAGAGTATATTTCTGCCCTGCGGCAGTCGCAGGAAGAAGAAGTTAATCAGCTATTCTTGGACTTCATGGCCGGGCAGTTGAGAAAAACACTCTCTTTGGAGATTGAACGGTTTGATGCTTCACAAAAGAAAGGATTTGGTTTGATGTTCTGATGCCGTTAAGCGGATGGTTCTCTCCATTGAAGATGAAAAACGGGGATGTCTCAAAATAGAGGTATCCCCGTCGCTTGCTGTTTCCCGATTTCGTTTTGCTCTGCCTTGCAGGCCGTCCGTCGTTACATGCCGGTGCTGTTCTTCTTCAGCCACTCCACCCGGCGCTGGTCGGGCAGGTGCTTGACGGTGAAATGTTCGAACCGGGCCTGGAAGCCGTTGCCGTCGGGGCAGGCGCCCATGATGCCCACCATGACCGGATGGTTGTCCTGCAGCCAGGCATTGCGCATCATCGTGTACTCCTTGTCGTCGAAAGAATAGAAAATCTCTACGGCATCCAGCCGTCTGACGGCCTTGATCCAGACAAACGGCACGGGCTTCTCCAGGGGGATGATGCTCCAGTCGCTCGTGTGGTGGGTGACGACGGTGCTGAGGTTGTACTTCCCGTCCACAAACTCGATGCCGGCCTTGATGTAGTTTTCGTGGTCGATGCGCAGCATCAGGCCCGACTGGTCGAAGCGGGTCTTGTAGTCGCCCGAAATCTTGACCTTGACTTCGAACTCCCCTCCGCGCAAGGTGTACAGGAACGGGGCGTCGTCGACGGTAAACCCGTAGTGGGAGATGCGCCAGTAGTCGGTCTGGGGCGTGACATCCATCGAGAGCACGTTGTCTTTGATTTCCCAGTGTTCCGGCTCGTTGAACCACTGCATTTTCTCCAGCGATTGGGCCATGCAGGTCCAGCAGGAGGCGGCAAGCAGCAGTCCGCTCAATACGATTGATTTCTTCATGGTGATAAATGTTTATTGTATGGATTTCTTTTCTGAGTTCGTCAGTTGCCGGACGACGCGGCAGGGGTTGCCTACGGCCAGCGTACCGGCTGGAATGTCTCTGTTGACAACGCTCCCGGCACCGATGACGCAATTGTCGCCGATGGTGACGCCGGGCAGGACACAGACCTGTGCCCCGATCCACACGTTGCTGCCGACGGTGATGGGGCGGGCATATTCCAGCCCGCTGTTCCGCTGCCCGATGTCGAAAGGATGGCCGGCCGTATAGAAACCGCAGTTGGGGGCGATGAACACATGGTCGCCGAAGCGGACCTTGGCCTCGTCCAGGATGACGCAATTCATGTTGGCATAGAAGTGTTCGCCAATTTCGATGTTGTAGCCGTAGTCGCAGAAGAAGGGTTGCTCTATCAGGAAGTCTTCCCCCGTTTTCCCCAGCAGGGCTTTCAGCAACTCCGTTCTCCGCCGGGTTTCCGAAGGCGGCAGTTGGTTGTATGCGTAGCATTGGTCCTTGCACAGCTGCCTTTCGGCTATCAGCTCCGGGTCGTGGTTGGCGTCGTATAATTTGCCCCGGAGGCACTTTTCCTTTTCGCTTGCCATGAGATAATGATCTTTTTTTGTTACTTTTGCAAAGATAGGCCTTTGCGGCCTCATGTACAATGATTATAAATAACCATTTTATGGCTGGCTGATGGATACCGTAGACCGATTGAACAGAGAATTTTCTGCACAGGACTTTGCGGAGAATCTTCCTGACAGCTCCGTGCTGGAACGTTACAGGGAGGTGGCCCGCAACTATGCGCGGATGGAAAATGCCGTGGCTGTGCTGAGCGACCTGCGTGCCCGTGTCAGCTATATCTACTATGGAGGGTTTGCGCGGATGCTGGGTATCGGGGAGGCTCAGAAGGACGACACGATCGCTTCCATCTGGGAGGAGAACCTTTTTCGGCTGGTCCATCCCGACGACCTGGCCGGGAAACATCTGCACGAGCTTTGCTTTTTCCATTTTGTCCGTCAGCAGCCTCCGGGGAAGCGTGGCGACTATTATCTGCAGGGGCGGCTTCGCATGAAGACCGTCACGAACGGTTATGTGCCCGTGCTGCACCGGATGTTCTATATCCCGATTTCCTCCAGCGGCACGCTGTGGCTGGCCTTGTGCCTGTACAGTCCCCTGGTGTTCGACATGCCTGCCGGGGCGTTCATCGTCCATTCCGTGACGGGCCGTACGGAAGAGCTGGGCGAACGTCATGGCGCGATGATACTGTCTGCCCGCGAGAAGCAGATACTCTCCCTGATCGACAAAGGGCTGCCCAGCAAGGAGATTGCGGACCGCCTTTCGATCAGCGTCCATACCGTCAGCCGCCATCGGCAGGAAATCTTGAACAAGTTGGGAACCCGGAATTCCATAGAGGCCTGCCGGGTGGCCAGGGAGCTGCACCTGCTTTGAGCGGACTGTTATAAAAAGCGGGGGTGGCAGATGGTTTTCAGACAGATCCTTTTATCTTTGCAAGTGTAAAAATACGTCAGGAGCATGAACCGGATATCTTTATTGTACAGACGGCCTTTCGTGTGGCTGGCCCGTTTCCGCCATCGGCGGGGCTATGGGGTGCATTCGCCTTTTGCCTTCCATCTCATTACGGGCGTCGTCTACGAGGCTGCACCTTATTATAAATACGCCTCCCTGCTGGAAGAGGAGAAACGGCAGGCGTCGCAGCGGCCCAAGGGCTGGCGTGGCGAACCGCTCAAGGTGAAGCGGCTGCTCTTCCGTCTGGTGAACTATGCCCAGCCGGAGACGGTGGTCGATGCCGGACGGCTCTCGGCCTCGGCCCTCTACCTGAAGGCCGCGCGGGAAGGAGCCGTCTATACGCCCGCAGCCGGGCTGGACGAGCTGTTCCTGGAGGCCGGTGTGCCGGTGGACTTCCTGTACCTGCACGACTGGCGCCGTCCCGACTTTGTGGAAGAGGTGTTCCGGCAGTGCGTGGGGCGCACGCGCGGCCGCTCGGTGTTCGTCATCGAGGGTATCCGCTACACGAAGGCCATGCACCGGCTGTGGGACGCGATGAGGCAGGACGAACGGTGCGGCATCTCCTTCGACCTCTACGACCTGGGCATCCTCTTCTTCGACCGGACAAAGATAAAACAACATTATTTGGTAAACTTTTAAGGCCTTCGGGCTGTTTAATGCTTAAAAAACAACGGATTTATGAAGAAAAGTCTGATATACACCCGCACGGGCGACGCAGGCAAGACGTCGCTGGTAGGAGGGACGCGCGTCCCCAAAACACATGCCCGCCTGGAGGCGTATGGCACGGTCGACGAACTGAATTCTTTCCTGGGGCTGCTGGCTGCACGCCTGGCGGCCGACGACCTGGCCTTTGTCCAGTGGATACAGAACGAGCTGTTCGTGGTGGGCAGTTACCTGGCCACCGACAGCGAAAAAACAGAACTTCGGGCGGCAAGCATCATCACCCCCGAACACGTGGCGAAGGTGGAGGCGGAGATCGACCGTCTGGACAGTCTTGTGCCACCTCTGACAGCATTTGTCCTGCCGGGCGGCGACGAGGGAGCAGCCCTTTGCCACGTGTGCCGGACGGTGTGCAGGCGGGCCGAACGCCGCATCCTGGCCCTGGCGGAGGAAGTCGCCGTTTCGGCCGAATTGCTGGCTTTTATCAACCGTTTGTCCGATTATCTGTTCGTTTTGTCCCGGAAAATCAATCTGGACAATAAAAAAGACGAAATATTTTGGCAGAAAAGTTGCAAGTGATGTTTTTTGTTATACATTTGCCGAAAAATTGAGAAAAAGAACTGATTGTTTACGAATAATTTTAACGCTTAAAGACTATGTATTGGACATTGGAACTGGCGTCTAAACTGGAAGATGCCCCTTGGCCGGCAACTAAGGATGAATTGATTGATTATGCCATGCGTTCGGGTGCTCCGCTTGAAGTGATAGAAAATCTTCAGGAGATGGAAGATGAAGGCGAAATATATGAAAGCATTGAGGATATTTGGCCTGATTATCCCAGCAAGGAAGATTTCTTCTTCAACGAAGAGGAGTATTGATGTACGTAGTAATCAGAAGAAGCCTGTTTACAGGCTGGATAGAGAATAAGAAGGGCAGTCTGACGGCTTGATCGAGAGCTGACAGACGGCCCTTTTCTGTCTTTAAAGGTTCCAGGAGGAATATCATGGATACACAGGAAAACGAAACATACCGTTTGCCCGGGCTGAAGGAACACCGGGTGCCTGAAGCCTGCCGCGAGGAGATCGGTGCGCTGTTGGGCGAGATTTATGGCTACACCCAGTTCCGCGAGCTGGAGATATACGACGACCTGTTCAAGGGAAAGGAGACAACTACCCTCTCGCAGGGGCAACTCATCGAGCACGTGGTGCGCGAGGCCGAGAAAGGACTCGGGGAATCGGGCGGCAGTCCCGACAATCTCCTGCTGACGGCACCTACGGGGTCGGGCAAGTCGCTGCTCTTCCAGTTGCCGGCCATCTATCTGGGCCGGCGCTACGGGACGCTTACGCTGGTAGTGTCGCCGCTGAAGGCGCTGATTGTGGACCAGGTGGAGAGCCTGCAGGATCAGGGCTACGGGCGTGTGGCCTATGCTTCGTCCGACCTGTCGCCCGAGCAGAAGGCCGAGGTGTACCGCCGGGTGCGCGAGGGGGAGGTGGACCTGTTCTACCTGTCGCCCGAGCTGTTGCTGTCGTATGACATCCGCCACTTTGTGGGCGACCGGCACATCGGGCTGGTGGTGGTCGACGAGGCCCATACCGTGACCACCTGGGGCAAGGAGTTCCGCGTGGACTACTGGTTCCTGGGCCGCTATCTGGCCGGCTTGAAGCAGACGCTGGGCTACACCTTCCCGCTGTTTGCCCTGACGGCCACGGCGGTGTGGAATCCGGCGGGCGACAATGACATGGTCTTCGAGACGGTCCGCTCGTTGCAGATGGAGCCCTGTGTGCTCTACATCGGTACGGTGAAGCGCAGCAACATCGGCTTCGACATCCGTCAGTTGCAGCTGCAGGAAGGGGAAACCTACGACAAGGCCAAGCAGCGTGCGGTCTCTGCCCGGGTGGACGACTATCTGGACGGGCACAAGACGCTGCTCTACTATCCCTTTGCCGGCGGCATCGACATGCGCATCAAGTCGTGGGTGAAGCCCGCCGACTGGCCGCTGGTGGCCTCCTATTACGGCAAGAAGGACAAGGTGCAGAAGGCGGCCATCGTGGATGCCTTCAAGGACGGTAGCAAGCGGCTCATCGTGGCCACCAAGGCTTTCGGTATGGGCGTGGACATCAGTGACATCGACCGCGTCTACCACGTGGCCCCGTCGAGCACGTTTGTCGACTACGTGCAGGAAATCGGGCGTGCCGCCCGCGACGCGTCCGTGCAGGGCATTTCGGCGACCGACTTCCACGAGCGCGACTTCTATTACATGAACCGCCTGCACCAGACGGGAGCCATCGCGCAGGAGCAGTTGGCACTGATTCTGCAAAAGCTCGTCGAGGTGTACCACATGAAGGGCCGGAAGCCTGAGATGTTGGTGTCGCTCTCCGACTTCGAGTTTGTCGTGAAACTGCCCCGCACGAAGAACAAGCTGGAATACGAAGCCGAGCTGGGACAGTTTGTGAAGACCGCCCTGCTGTGGCTGGAGGAAGATATCCAGAAACGTTTTGGCGCGCGTCTGCTGGAAGTCAGTCCGCAGAATCTGCTGGTGGAAGGCTATGTGCAGGACAAGACGGGCGACGCCTTTGCCCGCGAGTATGCTGCCTACCTGACTCCGGTGGCAGGCGAGGAGAATGTCTACCTGGCCCGTCTCGACCGCCTGTGGGAAGAGCGTTTCCCTGAGTTGGGCTACAAGGAGTTCAAGCAGAAGTTAAACAACGGTACGTTGTGCGAAGGTGCGCGTCCTGTGGCCGTCGGCAAGCACGAGGTGCTGCTGAAGGAGGATGCCGACACGCTGCGCCGCCGCATGGACGAGTTGTTCAAGAGCTTGGTCACGCTGCTGAAGACGGCTTTGCTGAAGACCAAGGGCCGCTTTGACGAAGAAGCCCTGCGTGCCGTCTTTGCCGAGCATGCGATGGATGTCCGTTCGGCCAAGCGCTTCATTGGCTCCCTGCTTGAGAGCCGTACGGAGGAAGGGCGCAGCGTCAGCTACATCAGCAGCCAGAAGAAGAAGGAGTCCAACGAGCTGTCGTTTACCGTGACCCGCGGTTTCGACTTGTTGCTGTCGCGCTACCAGAAATTGTTTGCCCAGCGCATCACGGGGCATAAGGGCGACCGGCTGGAGTTCTATTGCACGCCTTTCTCCGACTTGAACATGTTGCTCAACCTGCTTTCCATGCTGGGAGGGCTGTCGTTCAGTGTGGCGGGAGGAGGCACGCCGTGTGTCCACGTGCGCTTCAACGATGTGGAGGCCCTGGAACAGCTGGCGGCTTCCGACGGTTATCGCAACCTGATTCTCGATGCCAACGAACGAATCTTCCAGGAGCAGATCGAGCTGTTCTCGATGTTTTTCGGTACCGACCGTCTGAGTGACGACCGCCGTTGGGACTTTATAGAAGACTATTTCACCGGTACCTCGGTGGAGGAACTGAAGAAGAGGTATTGTTGTTAGCGGTTAGCGGTAAACGGTTAGCGGTTAGTGGTAAGCGGTGAACGGTTAGCAAGTATGTACTAACCACTAACCACTCACCACTAACCGCTAATCTTCTGGTACGCCAGCCGTTCGTCTCCGTTCATCAGATAGATGATGCCGCAGTAGCGGAAACCATGCTTTTGCAGGATGTGTTGCAGGATGTGGTTGTCGCGGTGGGTGTCGGCCCGCAGGTTCTGTATCTGCGTGTAGCACCACTCCAGGCAGGCGGCAGCCACGCCGTGGCTGTCTTCCGTGCTGGCCAGCCGGTGTATGGTGGCGTAGGGCCGTTCGTCGTCCAGCCACTGGCCGTCGTAGATGCGGGCGTATGTGGGGTCCTTGCCCGGAATGAAGGTGAAGGTGCCGATGATGTCCCCCTTTTCGTTCAGGCACACGTAGCTGTGTCCGGCTTCGATGTCTTTCGTTACCAGTTCGCGGCTGGGGTATCCGCCCGTCCATTGCTTCAGGTTGCCGTTTTTCCGCATGATGCGTTTGCCTTGTTCGAAGACGTCCATCAGGCGGTTCATGTCTTCCATCCGGGTTTTTCTGATTTGTATCATAAGCAGTCAGTTCATGGGAAGCCCTTGTCGTTTTCCTTGTTCTTTTTGAACATTGTCGGGGCGTAGAGTGTTCTTTAATAAAGAAAAGGATGCAAATCTTATGGTCAGATTTGCATCCTTTCTGAGCGGAAAGACAGGGATTCGAACCCTGGGAACAGTTGCCCGTTCACCGCATTTCGAGTGCGGCCCGATCGACCACTCCGGCATCTTTCCTTGTTCGGCGGTGCAAATGTAGCATGTTTTCTGCTAAATTGTGCGCTTTTTATGGAATATTTTACATATATTTGCCCAAAACTTAAAAAATGAAGATTATGAAAAAGGTTTTTAGTATTTTGTTGGTGGCCGTATGCTGCCTGGCATTGGCTACGCCTGCACAGGCCCAGCTTATCAAGTGGGGTGTCAAAGGCGGTGTAAACCTGTCTGATATCGATTGGAAAGGTGGTTATGAAGGAAACAAGGACAACAGTGCCGGTTTCTTCATCGGTCCGATGGCCGAAATAACCATTCCCGTAGTCGGACTGGGTGTGGATGCAGCAGTGATGTATTCGCAACGCGGCAAGAAATACGATGTGACGGACGGTTCCGACGGATTGTCGTTGGATGCCCGCCAGCAGGGTATCGAAATTCCCATCAATCTGAAGTATACCATCGGTTTGGGAAGCCTTTTGGGCATTTATGTAGCCGCCGGTCCCGACTTCTTCTTCAACTTCAAGGACGTGGAGCTGAACGGACTGGGCAATGTGCTGAAGGGTGACGATGTCATTGAATCGAAGAAGGCTCAGGTCGGCATCAACGTCGGTGCCGGTGTCAAGCTGGTAAAACATCTGCAGGTAGGCTTCAACTATCAGATTCCGCTGGGCGACAGCTTCTCGGCAGGCAAAGCCCTGGAGGCCATCGGTGAGGATATCCTTGGTGGCAAGACCAAGACCTGGCAGATTTCTGTAGCATATATTTTCTGATAAAAGTTAGAGGGATTATTTTATCAGAGTGGTGCCGCTCGTCTTCGGATGGGCGGCGCTTTTTTTTGCACTGTCTTCAGATAAGTCGTATCTTTGCCGCATCTATGGAGAAGTTTGTCGACATCATATTGCCCTTGCCCCTGCATGCCTGTTTCACGTATACCCTGCCGTCCGGAATGGACGCGGAGGTGCAGATCGGCTGCCGGGTGGTGGTGCCCTTCGGCAAGAAGAAGTACTACACGGGCATCGTGCGCAATGTGCATTACCTGAAGCCGCAGGACTACGAGGTGAAGGAGGTGTCGGCCGTGCTCGACGGGCAGCCCATCCTGCTGCCCCTGCAGTTCCGGTTCTGGGAGTGGCTGGCCGACTATTACCTCTGCACGCAGGGCGACGTCTACAAGGCGGCCTTGCCTTCGGGGCTGAAGCTGGAGAGCGAAACGGTGGTGGAGTACAACCCCGAATTTGAAGCCACGGAGCCGTTGCCCGAACGCGAACAGAAGGTGCTCGACCTGCTGGCCGCCGAGCCCGAGCAGACGGTGACCCGGCTGGAGAGGGACAGCGGGCTGAAAAACATCCTCGCCGTGGTGAAGTCACTGCTTGAGAAAGACGCCCTCTTTGTGAAGGAAGAGCTGAAGCGCACCTACAAGCCGAAGACCGAGACGCGCGTGCGCCTCACCGAAGCGGCTCGCAACGAACGGCGGCTGCACTTCTTCTTCGACGATTTGCAGCGACGGGCCCCCAAACAACTGGACCTGCTGATGAAGTACATCGAACTCTCCGGCTGCCTGGGCGGGCAGACGGTCAGGGAAGTGTCCAAAGCCGAACTGCTGAAGCGCTCGGGCGCCACGCCTGCCGTGTTCGGCGGGCTGGTGGACAAGGGTGTGTTCGAGGTTTATCAGCAGGAAGTGGGGCGGCTCGAAACCGTTTCGCAGGCCTTGCAGCCCCTTAACGAACTGAACGTCCATCAGCAGCGGGCCTTCGACGAAATCCGTGCTTCGTTCCGCGAGAAGAATGTCTGCCTGCTTCACGGCGTCACGTCCAGCGGCAAGACCGAAATCTATATCCACCTCATTGATGAGGCCCTCCGGCAGGGCAGGCAGGTGCTCTATCTGCTGCCCGAAATCGCCCTGACCACCCAGATTACCGAACGCCTGAAGCGGGTCTTCGGCAGCCGGCTGGGCATCTACCATTCCAAGTTTCCCGACGCCGAGCGGGTGGAGGTGTGGCAGAAGCAGCTCTCCCAGGAACCCTATGACATTATCCTCGGCGTACGCTCGTCCCTCTTCCTGCCCTTCCGGCGGCTGGGACTGGTCATCGTCGACGAGGAGCACGAGAATACCTACAAGCAGCAAGACCCCGCTCCCCGTTACCACGCCCGCAACGCGGCCATCGTGCTGGCCTCCATGTGCGGGGCCAAGACTTTGCTGGGCACGGCTACGCCCAGCGTGGAGAGCTGGTACAATGCCACTGAGGGCGGTAAGTATGCCTTGGTGGAACTGAAGGAGCGCTACAAGGAAATCCAGCTGCCCGAAATCATTCCGGTCGACATCAAGGAGCTGCAGCGCAAGAAGCGCATGAACGGTCCCTTCTCGCCCCTGCTGCTGCAATACGTGCGCGAGGCGCTGGAGCAGAAGGAACAGGTCATTCTCTTCCAGAACCGCCGCGGCTTCGCACCGATGATCGAGTGCCACACGTGCGGCTGGGTACCCAAGTGCAAGAACTGCGACGTCAGCCTCACCTACCATAAGGGACTCAACCAGCTGACCTGCCATTACTGCGGCTACACGCAGCCCGTGCCCCGCCAATGTCCCGCCTGTGACGGCGTGGACCTGCGCAACCGCGGCTTCGGCACGGAGAAGATTGAAGACGATGTGAAGGCCATCTTCCCAGAGGCCCGCGTGGCTCGCATGGACCTGGACACCACCCGTACCCGGGCGGCCTACGAACGCATCATCCACGACTTCCAGCAGGGACGGACGGACATCCTCATCGGCACGCAGATGGTGTCCAAGGGGCTGGACTTCGACCACGTCAGCGTGGTGGGCATCCTCAATGCCGACACCATGATGAACTATCCCGACTTCCGCGCCTACGAGCGTGCCTTCCAGCTGATGGCACAGGTGGCCGGGCGGGCCGGACGCAAGAACAAGCGCGGGCGGGTGGTGCTGCAGACCAAGAGCATCGACCATCCCATCATTCCGCAGGTGATGCACAACGACTTCGAGGGAATGGTGGCCGGGCAGCTGGCCGAGCGGCAGCTGTTCCGCTATCCGCCCTACTACCGGCTGGTGTACGTCTACCTGAAGCACCGCAACGAGCAGCTGCTCGACGTCATGGCGCAGACCATGGCCGCCAAGCTGCGCGCCGTCTTCGGCACACGGGTGCTGGGACCCGACAAGCCGCCCGTGGCCCGCATACAGACGCTGTTCATCCGCAAGATTGTCCTCAAGATAGAGGTCAACGCCCCCATGGCCCGTGCCCGCCAGCTGCTGGTGCAGGTACAGCGCGAGATGGTGGCCGAAGACCGTTTCAAGTCGCTCATCGTCTACTACGATGTCGACCCGATGTAGCATCATATATACGAATACAAATATGAAGATAGCATTAGACGTACACACGCACACCCTGGCCAGCGGGCATGCCTTCAGCACCCTGCAGGAGATGGCGCAGGCCGCGGCCTCCAAGGGACTGGAACTGCTGGGTATCACCGAGCATACGCCCGGCATCCCCGGCACCTGCGACCTGATTTACTTCCGCAACCTGCACGTCGTCCCCCGCCGCATGTATGGGATAGACCTGCTGCTGGGAGCGGAAATCAACATTCTCGATACGACGGGGCGGCTTGACCTCGACGAGAGTTATATGGAGAAGCTCGACCTGCGCATTGCCGGCATCCATTCGCTGTGCTACCAGCCGGGTACAGCCGAGGAGAACACGCAGGGCCTGCTGCGCGTGATTGCCAATCCCTACATACACATCATCAGCCATCCCGGCGACGGTACGGCCCGCCTGCTGTTCGAACCCGTTGTGCTGGCGGCAAAGGAACACCACACGCTGCTCGAAATCAACAACAGCTCCCTGAAGCCCTGCCGCCACAAGGAGGAGGCCCGTCCCAACAATCTGGAAATCCTCCGTCTGTGCAAGCGGTATGAAGTGCCCGTCATCCTGGGAAGCGATGCCCATATCTCGTTCGACATCGCCAACTACGAATACGTGCTCGAGCTGGTTCGGGAAGCCGACTTCCCCGAAGCGCTGATTCTGAACTCCGACGTGCGCCGGTTCAAGGAATATTTAGGAATAGATTTGACAAAATAAGACCGGAAGCCGACAGCTCTCCCGGGGAGGTTTCAACCACAGCCCCCGAATGTTTGAAACATAGAGGCCTTATGTTTGAAACATAGGGGCCGAATGTTTCAAACATTCCGATGTCTCTGCCTGAGAGAGGTTCTGACGGCTGTCGGAGCCTTATTTGGGCGAATAATGATTTTATTTGACAATTATAAAGCAACTGTATGGAAAGTAAAGACCTGAAAACCCCGAAAAAACACCGCATCCTGTTCGTCTGCCTGGGTAACATCTGCCGTTCGTCTTCGGCCGAAGGCGTGATGAAGCATCTGGTGGAGGAAGCCGGGCTGGCCGATGAGTTCGTGATAGACTCCGCCGGTATCCTGAGCTACCATCAGGGCGAACTGCCCGACCCGCGGATGCGTGCCCATGCTGCCCGCCGCGGTTACGACCTCGTACATCGTTCGCGCCCCGTCCGCACCAGCGATTTCGAGGACTTCGACCTCATCATTGGCATGGACGACCGCAACATTGAGGACCTGAAGGAACGTGCTCCCTCGGTGGAGGCCGAGCGGAAAATCCGGCGCATGACCGACTATTGCACCCGCTTCACCCATGCAGACCACGTGCCCGACCCCTATTACGGCGGTGCCGACGGCTTCGAGTATGTGCTCGACCTGCTGGAGGATGCTTGTGCAGGACTTCTTGGGGAATTGAGAATGGAAAATTGAAAATGGAAAATTATTCATAGAAGGGAAATTCTTTCTCATTATCCATTTTCCATTCTCAATTCTCCATTACCCATGGTACACGTCGTGATAGTGCCGCTTCTCGTCGTTGAGGCTGCATGTGGCGTCGATGCCCGCCTGCCGGAGGCGTTCGGCAATTTCCTGTAGCTTCGTGCGGGGCACACGTCCGATGTAGTACAGGTGGTAGCGGTAGGTGTTGTCCAGCACCTCCATGACATGCGTGGCGTTCGGCTCGCGCGCAAAGTCGAAGTTCACCTTCAGCAGGTTGTCGTAGGCATAGTGGATTTCGCGTCCGGCACTGACGATAGTCAGGCGTTCGGCTTCCAGGCGGAGGTAGCAGAAGCGCACCTGCAGCAGGTAGATGCTGTAGAGGCTCATGCCGAAGAAGAGGACGGGCAGCACGATGCCCGCCCACGGCCCGGCGTTCAGGGTGTGGAAGGCCATGCTGAGGCAAAGGACAAACAGCACGAAGTACCAGAACTGGTAGAGCGACAGGCGGCGGTAGACCACCGGCTGGGCAGGCCCCTTGCCGCCGGCCGTGATGTCCGGGTGGTTGTCGAACGCAATGCCACGGCCCACCAGCGTGCGCACCAGGGCCGTGGGATGGTTGCGCAGGTGGACGATGAGAACCTTCTCTCCGCCCGACTTCAGCCGCAGGGTCAGGATGCCGGGGCCGTAGACATTGGCCCGGCTGTGGCGGTCGGGTTCGGGCGTGTGGCGTTGCATGAAGCTGAAGCCGGCTATCTGCTCCGGCGTCAGCTGGTTGCGTTGCAGGAAGCGCAGGGCGCGCTGTTCTTCTTTGGGCGTGGGTTTCATGGCTTTATGGGTTAGGTTTCACTTTTTCTCATCTTGTTTCTTCAGTTCGGGATAGCTGATGCGCGTGTGGTAGATGGTTTTCAGCTTCTCCTTGAACACCTCCTTCACGGTAGCGATGTCCTTGAAGGTGATGGGGCATTCCTTGAAGTAGCCCTCGGCCACCTGCGAGTCGATGATTTTATCCACCAGGTTGCTGATGCTTTCTTCGTCATACTGGGGCAGGCTGCGCGAGGCGGCTTCCACCGAGTCGGCCATCATCAGGATGGCCTGCTCCTTGGTGAAGGGATTCGGACCGGGGTAGGTGAAGAGGGCCTCGTCGGGTTCCTGGCCGGGGTGTTCGTTCTTCCACGAGATGTAGAAGTATTTGGTCTTCCCCTTGCCGTGGTGGGTGGTGATGAAGTCCTTGATGACCTTGGGCAGGTTGTGCTTCTCGGCCAGCTTCACGCCGCCGGTGACGTGGCTGATGACCACCTGCGCGCTCTGTTCGTAGGTCAGGTTCTTGTGCGGATTGATACCGCCCCGCTGGTTCTCGGTGAAGAACACGGGGTTCTCCATCTTGCCGATGTCGTGGTAAAGGGCGCCGGTACGCACCAGCTGGCTCTTGGCCCCGATGCGATTGGCCGCCTCGGCCGCCAGGTTGGCCACCTGCATGGAGTGCTGGAAGGTGCCCGGCACGGTCTCGGACATGCGGCGCAGCAGCGGCGTGTTGATGTTGGACAGCTCGACCAGCGTCACGTTCGAGGTGAAGCCGAAGGTCTTCTCCAGCACAAACAGCAGCGGGTAGGTGAAGAGCAGGAAGATGCCGTTGATGATGAAGTACATGTACATCCGTCCGTTCAGCTTGGACACGTCGTTCTCCGTAATCATCTCGAAGGCGAAGTAGAGGGCGGCATACGTCAGGATGACCAGTACCGCCGTCTTGAAGAGCTGCGAGCGTTGCGACAGCTCGCGCAGGCTGTAGATGGCCACCAGGCCTGCGGCTATCTGGAGCAGGATGAACTCGTGCGGGTAGCGCAGGCAGATGGAGCACACCAGGATGGTGATGACGTGCGTCAGGAAGGCCGTGCGCGAGTCGAGGAACACGCGGATGATGACCGGCAGCATGGCGTAGGGCAGGATGTAGACGTTGAACAGGTTCTCGGACACCATGACGGCCGTCACGACGGTGTAGAACATCATCAGCGCGAACAGCAGCGACAGGCTGCCCTTGCGGTCGTAGTAGTCCTTGCGGAACAGGTCGAGGTAGAGCATGAAGCACAGCATGAAGATGCTGACGTAGAGTATCTGCCCGAGGAGCATCAGCCGCTGCTGTCCCACCGAGTCGCTGCGCTTGATGGACTCCTTGCGCAGGCTCTCCAGGATGTTGTAGGTCTCGGGGCTGACAATCTCGCCGCGGTCGATGATCTTCTGCCCGCTCAGCACGATGCCGCTGGCCCACGAATAGTTTTCCAGCATCTCCTTGCGGGCAGCCTCGGTGCGCAGGCTGTCGTAGGTCATGTTGGAGGTCAGGTAGTTGTTCAGGGCACACTGGCGCAGGATGTAGGGACTGTAGCGCAGGGAGTCGGCCGTCAGGATGTAGTGGTAGGCCGACTTGACGGTGAACAGCTTGTCCGTGCCTTGCTGCCGGGCCGTCTTGTCGCTTACGGTCATGACGCTTTGGGTGCTGTCACGGAGCAGCGATTCCATGTCTTCGGACGAGAGGATGCCCGCCTGGTACACTTCCTTCAGTTTTTTTTCGATGTATTGCAGGTAGTTGGAGTTCGGGCGCGTCATGAGGGTGTGGTTCTGGTAGTCGGTCTTCAGTTTCTTCAGGGCTTTTTCCTCCACGGCCTTGTCCTGCTGGTAGTAGGGCTGGAAGCGGGCCAGGATGCTGTCCTGCTCGTGTTTCACCACTTCGTCCGTCTTGTAGATGGGGAAGTCGAACGTGGCCATCAGCTGGCCGTATTTCCAGGGCTTGTTAATGTCAAACTGATAGTTGAACTTCCCGTCACGCGGCAGGAAGTAGACCATAACCAAGACACTGCCGATGAAAATGAGGGCTTTGTATAGCAAATCTCTATAACGCGCCGGCTTTTTCTCGTTGATTTTGTTCATATCGGTTGAAATTTTTGCGAAAAGTACAAAAAAAAACAATCATGTGGAAAAAAAGGCTTAATTTTGCCGTCTAAATATTCATAAAGTAAGGTAGATTATGACAGAAAGAAGAGTCAGAGTCCGTTTTGCTCCGAGTCCGACAGGAGCTCTGCATATCGGTGGTGTGCGCACCGCGTTGTACAATTACCTCTTTGCGCGCCAGCATGGAGGCGACCTCATTTTCCGTATCGAAGACACCGACAGCAACCGTTTCGTACCCGGTGCTGAAGAATATATCCTGGAGTCGTTCAAGTGGCTCGGCATCCCCTTCGACGAGGGTGTCAGCTTCGGCGGCGACCACGGTCCCTACCGCCAGTCCGAGCGCCGCGACATCTACAAGAAGTACGTCAAGGTGTTGCTCGACGCCGGGAAGGCCTACATTGCCTTCGACACGCCCGAGGAGCTCGAGGCCAAGCGCAAGGAAGTGGCCAACTTCCAGTATGACGCCTCCACCCGCCTGCAGATGCGCAACTCGCTGACGCTCTCCAAGGAAGAAGTGGATGCGCTGATCGCCGAAGGCAAGCAGTACGTGGTGCGCTTCAAGATCGAGCCGAACGAAGACGTGCATGTGCACGACCTCATCCGCGGCGAAGTGGTCATCAACTCTTCCATCCTCGACGACAAGGTGCTCTACAAGTCGGCCGACGAACTGCCCACCTACCACCTGGCCAACATCGTGGACGACCATCTGATGGAGGTGTCCCACGTCATCCGCGGCGAGGAGTGGCTGCCGTCGGCTCCACTGCATGTGCTGCTCTACCGCGCTTTCGGCTGGGAAGACACCATGCCCCAGTTTGCCCACCTGCCCCTGCTGCTCAAGCCTGAAGGAAACGGCAAGCTGAGCAAGCGCGACGGCGACCGTCTGGGCTTCCCCGTCTTTCCCCTGGAATGGCACGACCCCAAGACCGGCGAAGTGTCTTCGGGCTATCGCGAGGCCGGCTACCTGCCCGAGGCCGTCATCAATTTCCTCGCTCTGCTGGGATGGAACCCCGGCAACGACCAGGAGCTGATGTCGATGGACGAGCTGGTGAAGCTCTTCGACCTGAGCCACTGCAGCAAGGCCGGTGCCAAGTTCGACTATAAGAAAGGAATCTGGTTCAACCACGAATACATCCTCCGCAAGCCCGATGCCGAGATTGCCGGGCTGTTCAAGCCCGTATTGGCTGCCCACGGTGTGGACACGGCACAGTATAGCGACGAGTACCTGACCCGCGTGGTGTCGCTCGTCAAGGGCCGCGTCAACTTTGTGAAGGAACTCTGGGACCAGGCACGCTTCTTCTTCGTGGCTCCTGAGGCCTATGCCGAGAAGGACGTGAAGAAACGCTGGTCCGAAGACACGCCCCGCATCATGGGCGAGCTGGTGGAAGTGCTGCGCGGCATTGCCGACTTCAGCTCGAAGCCGTCCGAAGACATCGTCATCGGCTGGATTACGGAGAAGGGCTACCACATGGGCAACGTGATGAACGCTTTCCGCCTGGCCGTCGTGGGCGAGTGCAAGGGCCCGCACATGTTCGACATCACCGAACTGCTGGGCAAGGAAGAGACCATCCGCCGCATCCAGCGTGCCGTGGAGGTACTGAAATGAAACGGAAATAACCCATAATCTTCGGAGGATATGCTGTTATACGATTTGGGAATAGGGCTCTACGACCTCGCGGTCCATCTGGCCGCGCCTTTCAGCCGCAAGCCCCGCAAGATGATGAAAGGCCACTGGGTGGTGTACGAGCTCCTGCGCCAGCAGCTGCAGAAGGACGTGCCCTACATCTGGTTTCACGCCGCCTCGCTGGGCGAGTTCGAGCAGGGCCGCCCGCTCATCGAGCGGATCCGTGCCAAGTATCCCCGCTACGGCATCCTGCTCACCTTCTTCTCGCCGTCGGGCTACGAGGTGCGCAAGAACTACCGCGGGGCCGACGTGGTGTGCTACCTGCCCTTCGACAAGCCGCGCAACGTCAGGAAGTTCCTCGACATCGTGAACCCCTGCATGGCCTTCTTCATCAAGTATGAGTTCTGGAAGAACTACCTCGACGAGCTCCACCGTCGCCGCATCCCCGTGTACAGCGTTTCTTCCATCTTCCGCCGCGGGCAGGTCTTCTTCAAGTGGTACGGAGGACCCTATCGCAACGTGCTGCGCAACTTCGACTACCTCTTCGTGCAGAACGACCGCTCCAAGCGCTACCTGGCCAAGATAGGCATCAACCGCGTCACCGTGGTGGGTGATACGCGCTTCGACCGTGTGCTCCAGATCCGCCGCGAGGCCAAGGACCTGCCGCTGGTCGAGGCCTTCAAGGGCGGGGCGCCGACCTTTGTGGCCGGCAGTTCGTGGCAGCCCGACGAAGACCTGTTCATCGACTACTTCAACCGCCATCCCGAGATGAAGCTCATCATTGCGCCCCACGTCATCGACGAGAGCCATCTGGTGGAGATCGTGCGTAAGCTGAAGCGTCCCTACGTGCGCTACACCCGTGCCGACGAACAGAACGTCCGCAAGGCCGACTGCCTGATCATCGACTGCTTCGGCCTGCTCTCTTCCATCTACCGCTACGGCGAGGTGGCCTACATTGGCGGCGGTTTCGGTGTCGGCATCCACAACACCCTCGAGGCGGCCGTCTATGGCATCCCCGTCATCTTCGGGCCCAAGTATCAGAAGTTTCAGGAGGCCGTGCAGCTCATCGAGGCTCAGGGCGCCTTCTCCATCCAGAACGGCGACGAGCTGAACCGTCTGCTCGACCGCCTCTTCTCCGACCATGCGTTCCTCGAAACGACCGGCCGCCGTGCGGGCGACTACGTCACCGGTCAGGCCGGCGCCACGGACAAGATTCTGGAGATGATTAACTTCTGACTTCAGTTCCCGCTGTCAATGCCGGGACTCGGTAGTTCCCATCCCGTACTTTCACACCTCCTCATGAAGCACTGCATGAGGGTCTGACGCAGTGCTTCGTGAGACAGTGACGCCGTGCTCCGTCAAGTGGTGACGAAGCACGGCGTCAGCCTGTCATACCGTACGGCGTGGTCATTCCTTGTACCAGCCGGCGTACATCAGGTAGTTGTGCGCTATCTTCTGGTTCAGCTCCTTGGCCTGTTCGGGGTCCACCTTCTTGATGAACTTGGCGGGTACGCCGCCCCAGATGCTGCCCGGCTCGATGACCGTGTTGCTCAGCACCAGCGAACCGGCGGCCACGATGGCGCCTTCACCCACCACAGCGTGGTCCAGCAGCGTGGCGCCCATGCCGATGAGGGCATAGTCCTTCACGGTGGCGCCGTGGATGGTGACGTTGTGGCCGATGGACACATGGTCGCCTATCTCGATGGTCGATTTCTCGTAGAGCGTGTGCAGCACGCTGCCGTCCTGTATGTTCACACCGTTGCCGATGCGGATGGAGTTGACGTCGCCGCGCAATACGGCGTTGAACCATACGCTGCAGTCGCGGCCCATCTTCACGTCGCCCACGAGGGTAGCGTTGTCGGCCAGGAAGCAGTTTTCTCCTATTTCGGGCGTAAAGCCTCTTACTGATTTGATTAATGCCATTTCTTTTAGTGGTTAGCGGTTAGGGGTTAGCGGTGAGTGGTTAACGATGGTTGCTGACCGCTTACCGTTAACCGCTCACCGCTCTGTTCAAATACTCTTGCAAGCCTTCTCCAGCCACAGCCGTTCGTCTTCGTCGAGGCTGGGCGAGAGTTGTTCGTACACCCTGCGGTGGTACTGGTTCAGCCAGTCTATTTCTGCCGGAGTCAGCAGCTCGCGGACGATGCCGCGGGTGCAGATGGGGCAGAGGGTGACGGTCTCGAACTTCAGGTAGCGGCCGAACAGACCTTCACCCGCAGGGACGGTGAGCACGAGGTTCTCCGTGCGGATGCCGTGGCTATCGGCCTTGTAGACGCCCGGCTCGTTGCTGGTGAGCATGCCCGCGTGCAGGGTGACGGGGTTCTCGTTCATGCGGATGCTTTGCGGACCTTCGTGCACGTTGAGGAAGTGGCCCACGCCGTGCCCCGTGCCGTGCAGGAAGTTCATGCGGTGCTGCCAGATGGGCATGCGGGCCAGCACGTCGAGCTGTGCGCCGCGCGTGCCTTCGGGGAAGACAGCCATGGCCAGGTCGATGTGGCCCTTCAGTATCAGGGTGTAGTCGGTCTTCTCTTCGTCGGTCAGCGGGCCCAGGGCGATGGTGCGGGTAATGTCCGTGGTGCCGTCCAGGTATTGTGCGCCCGAGTCGAGCAGCAGGAAGCCGCGGGGCTCCAGAGGAATATCCGTTTCGGGCGTGGCCTCGTAGTGGACGATGGCTGCGTGGGCGCCGTATCCGGCGATGGTGTCGAAGCTCTCGCCCATGTAGAGCGGCTGGGCGGCACGCAGTTCGTGCAGCTTCCGGTCGATGCTGATTTCCGTCTCATGGCCTTGGGGTACAGCCTCTTCCAGCCACTTCAGGAACTTGACCAGCGCCACGCCGTCGCGCTGCATGGCCTGTCGCAGTCCGGCTATCTCCTGCTCGTTGCGCACCGCTTTCAGCAGAGCGACCGGCGAGGCGGCTTCGATGACGCGGCACTGCTGCGGTATGGCCGAACGGACGGCATAGTTGGTCTTGCCAGGCTCCAGCATCAGGCTGCCTGCGGGCAGCTCCTGCAGGTGGGCGAGGATGTCGGCGTAGGGCAGGCAGGCGACACCGTTTTCCTCGAGGTAGGCGCGGACGGAGGACGTCAGCTTCTGCGGCTCGATGAAGTAGCAGGCTTCCTGTTCGCCGATTAGCAGGTAGCTGACGACCACGGGGTTGCAGTGCACGTCGCTGCCGCGCAGGTTCAGTGTCCAGGCTATCTCGTCGAGAGCGGAGAGCAGCAGGCACTGTGCCCCGGCCCGGCGCATCTCAGCGCGTACAGCCTCCAACTTCTGGGCGCAGGTGCGCCCGGCATACTTCATTTCATGGATGAAGGCCGGTGCCTGCGGCAGAGGCGGACGGTCGGTCCAGATGTCGTCCATGGGGTCGGGCAGGCTCTTCACGGCGATGCGGGCGGCGGCCAGTTCTTCTTTCAGGCTGCGTGCCGCTTCGGTGGAGAAGACGGTGCCGTCGATGCCCACCGTCTGGCCTTCCTGCAGCTCGGCACAGAGGAAGGCGGGGATGGAGGGCGTTTCGGGCAGCATCTCCTTGTACAGGTCGATGCCGGTGCCTTCCAGCTGGTTGGCGGCCTGGAGGAAGTAGCGGGAGTCGGTCCACAGCCCCGCTTTCTCCAGCGTTACCACGACGGTGCCTGCCGAGCCCGTGAAGCCCGATATCCATTCGCGGCTTTGCCAGTGGGGCGCCACGTATTCGCTCAGGTGCGGGTCGGTACTGGGGATGGCGAAAGCCTCCACACCGGCCTGCTTCATCCAGGCGCGCAAGGCCCGGATGCGTTCTTGGATGGTAGTGTTCATAGTCGTTATATATATATAATAATGTATCGTTTCCCGGTTTCCACCGCCGTCGGCGACGGCGGAAACACGTATCAAAAGTACGAAAAGGCCACCGATTGCACAAACTTTCCGTCATGTTTTTGGAGCTTCGTCGATGGGGTGCAGGCCGGAAGAAGCGGCTTCGGAAGGCCGAATATCTGTCTGTCTGCTAATATTTTGCGGAAAGTTTTTTGAGAATAAAGAAAATATGTGTACTTTTGCGGCTCGAATTAATCGTGAGATTTTATACATTAACTTTTTAATTAATTAATAACAATGATTGTAGTACCTGTAAAAGAAGGCGAAAACATTGAGAAGGCGCTGAAGAAATTCAAAAGAAAATTTGAAAAGACCGGCATTATCAAAGAATTGAGAAGCAGACAGCAGTTCGACAAACCGTCTGTAATCAAGAGACTTAAGAAAGAGCGTGCCGTTTACGTTCAAAAACTTCAGCAAGTAGAAGATTAATAATTCGTAAAATCCTTTGAATTATTGATTTCTTTTCATACATTCGTTGCACATTTAGTTATGTAGCGATATGTGGCTGACAGATTCTTTTTGGGACTATCTCCGTTACGAGCGGAACTATTCGGACGAGACCGTCAAGGCCTACGGCGAAGACATCCGCCAGTTTCAGAGCTTCGGCGAAGAAGAATCCGGCGTCCAGTCTCCTTCGGAAGTGGAGGCGGAACTGGTCCGTGAATGGGTAATCTCCCTGATGGACCGGGGATATACTTCGACTTCCATCAACCGGAAGCTGAGTTCGCTCCGTTCCTATTACAAGTTCCTTTTGAAGAAGGGCGAGGTGAAGGCTGACCCCCTGCGCAAGGTGGTGGGGCCCAAGAACAAGAAGCCTCTGCCGGTGTTTCTGAGGGAAAGTGATATGAACCGGTTGTTGGACGATATTGATTTCGGCGACGGCTTCGAAGGGTGTCGCGACCACCTGATTATCGAAATGTTCTATGCCACGGGCATGCGGCTTTCCGAACTGATTGGGCTCGACGACAAGGATGTGGACTTTGCGGCTTCGGTCATCAAGGTGACCGGCAAGCGCAACAAGCAGCGTCTCATTCCCTTCGGTGACGAACTGAAGAACGGAATGCTGGAATATGTCAGGGTGAGGAATGAAAACGTGGATGTCAAGTCCGACGCTTTCTTCGTTCGCAAGACGGGCGAACGCCTCTATCGCAACATCGTGGAAAGAATTGTGAAGCGAAACCTTTCGAAAGTGGTGTCCGTGAAAAAACGGAGCCCGCACGTGCTGAGGCATACCTTTGCGACGAGCATGCTCAATCATGAAGCAGCGCTGGGAGCCATCAAGGAACTGCTGGGGCACGAAAGCCTGGCCACTACCGAGATTTATACGCACACGACTTTCGAGGAGCTTAAAAAAGTGTATAACCAGGCCCATCCTCGGGCTTAAAGAAAAGGAGGTATGTATGGAAATTAGAATTCAATCAATTCACTTTGACGCATCAGAGCAATTGCAGGCTTTTATCCAGAAGAAAGCTGCGAAGTTGGAGCGATTTTATGACGATATAAAGAAAGTAGAGGTGTCATTAAAGGTAGTTAAACCGGAAACAGCCGAAAACAAGGAAGCCGGGGTGAAAGTTTTGGTCCCCAACGGCGAATTGTATGCGAACAAGGTCTGTGATACGTTTGAAGAGGCCGTAGACTTGTGTCTGGACGCTTTGGAAAAACAGCTGGTTAAGTACAAGGAAAAGATTCGAAATAAATAAATATCGCAAAAAATTTTGCGGGAAAGAAATAAATGTCTAAATTTGCAGCCGTTTCGCACACGATACGGCGAAGCGGCTGCAAATAATGCCTCTTTAGCTCAGTTGGCCAGAGCACGTGATTTGTA
>ULOG01021798.1_pt1 | contig 29144 bp, 25 predicted proteins | sample 1952401 | NCBI WGS metagenome assembly ULOG01 (sample SAMEA4835598, study PRJEB28245) | human gut metagenome | biome: gut microbiome; material: fecal sample | place: Denmark | collected 2008
TGGTTTCTGTTCCGTCTGGGCAACAGCGACTTCTTTGCCGGCCCGCAGATCGACATCAACTACGACCACTTCACCCAGCCGGCCAAGGGACTGGTAAACAACGAAAGTTATCAGGCGGCCGGAGGTGATGCCGACGGATACAAGAATTTCAACTCGGGTATCGGTTTCCTGCTGACATACGACAGCCGCGACGTGCCGGCCAACGCCTACAAGGGAATCTACCTGGACTTCCGGGGCATGATGTACCACAAGATTTTCGGCAGCAACCGGAACTTCTACCGACTGGAACTGGACTACCGGCAATACAAGGAGGTGGGCAAACGCAAGGTTATCGCCTGGACCGCCCAGACGAAAAACGTCTTCGGCAAGAACATTCCGCTGACCCAATACGCACTGACCGGCACTCCCTTCGACCTGCGCGGGTATTACCAGGGACAGTACCGCGACAAGTCCTCGCACATCGTGATGGCCGAATACCGCCAGATGCTGAACACCGACCAGGAAACGTGGCTGAAACGCATCATCAACCACCTGGGCTTCGTCGTGTGGGGAGGATGCGGCTTCATGGGCCCCACCCCCGGCAAGATAGAAGGCGTACTGCCCAACTACGGCGTCGGCCTCCGCATCGAGGTGCAGCCGCGCATGAACGTCCGCCTGGACCTGGGCAAGAACACGGTGAACAAGCAGACGCTCTTCTACTTCAACATGACGGAAGCCTTCTGAGCCTCCCCTACCCGGCCCGACCATTTCTATCCTAATAAAAGGGGGATGCATGCGGAATGCATCCCCCCAGACCCGTTGCTTCTACAAGCCTTTTACCGCATGCACGCAAGCGTGCCCATACCTATCGAAACCGAACGGGAAGCAACAGGCTATGCAAAGATATCCGTGCGCTGGATGTAGGCTATCACGTCGCCCTTGTTCACCACGGCGCCCTGCTGGGCACATACTTCCACCACACGGCCCGTAAATCCGGTATAGATTTTTTCGTATTCGCCCCACGGCGTGGAGATGTAGCAGAACACCTCGTCGTGCTGGTACTTGCGACCCACAAACGGGGCAGACGACGGTCCGTCGACCGACACTTCCCACAGCACTTGTCCCCTGGACGGAGCCACCACCGGATCGGCTTTCGCGCGCTTCAGTTTCCTGATTTCCTCTTCGGACACGGCTCCCTTGGACAGGGCGGCATCCTTGGCACGCATCAGTTCTTCTTCGAAACGCTTCTTGGCAACTCCCGACTTGTAGTCGCGGTACTGACGGTCGTGCATGGCCAGTTCGAAGAGCTCTTCGTCGTCTTCGCCATACTCCCAGCCGTTCTCGTCCATTTCCTTGCGATACTGGTCCAGCGCATCGGGATAGTTGGACTGCGGGTCGGTATCCACGAATTCATATCCCTTCTCCTTGGCCAGCTCCACGATTTCGGGTGCCAGTTTGCCGGGCAGGCGTCCGCTCTTTCCCAGAATCATGTCCCACGTGTGGTTGTCTATCATGGTCCAGCGCTCCTCGCCCTTCACCAGCTGCATGACGTTCATCAGCGCCACGTTCTTGACGTATTGGCTGAACGGAGTGACCAGTGGCGGATAGCCCAGCTTCGGCCATACGTACTCCACTTCGTCGAACAGCATCACCAGCAGGTCGTCAATGCTCATCGGAGGCTGGTTCTTGCTCTTCAATATCATATTGATGCCCGAATGCACTCCCTTCAGGTCGGCCATCATCGAACCCATCATGCCACCGGGCAGTCCGCACTTCAGCAGCAGCGACGACATGTGCTTGTTGGTGGGGTCCATGAAGTAACCCAGGAAGTCGTCGATAAACTCCTGTGTCATGGCACGTGCCTTCATATAGGCTTTCATATTGATTTCGGGTACCTGGAAGCCCTTGTCCTTCAGCATGGCCTGTACGGAGATGACGTCGGGATGTACCTTGCCCCACGACATGGGTTCCATGGCCACATCTATAATATCGGCACCATTCTCGCAGACTTCCAGGATGGAGGCCATGGAGAGGCCCGGACCGCTGTGCCCGTGATATTGGATGATGACTTCGGGATGGCGTTCCTTGATGGCTTTGGTCAGCCGGCCCAGCATGCCGGGACGGCCGATGCCGGCCATATCCTTCAGGCAGATTTCGGGCGCACCGGCCTCAATCAGCTTGTCGGCAATCTCGGTATAATATTCTACGGTGTGAACCGGCGAATAGGTGATGCACAGCGTAGCCTGCGGAATCATGCCCGCCTCCAACGCATATTTGATGGAGGGAATGATGTTGCGGGTCTCGTTCAATCCGCAGAAGATGCGGGTGATGTCCACGCCCTGTGCATGCTTCACCTTGTACATCAGGCGGCGCACATCGGCAGGTACGGGATACATACGCAAGGCGTTCAATCCCCTGTCCAGCATGTGCGTCTGTATGCCTGCCTCATGAAACGGTTTGGTAAAGGCACGCACGGCCTTGTTCGGATTTTCGCCATACAGCAGGTTCACTTGCTCGAAAGCACCGCCGTTGGTTTCCACTCTCGCAAAACAGCCCATCTCGACAATCAGCGGAGCAATGCGCACCAACTGGTCCACCCTCGGCTGATACTTGCCGGAAGACTGCCACATGTCCCGATAGACGAGACTGAACTTAATTTCTTTTTTCATCGTAGTCTGGTATTAGTGATTTTTGTTGGGTTAACTTAACAATTACAAATATAGCGGTTTCTGTTGACATATCGACATTTATATACCGAAAATATTCCATGCAAAAGATATGTTATATATCATATTGTCAGCTGTTCGCGCCAAATTAGAATGGAATTATCCCTTCCGGAGATAATTTTTCCATCCCATCTCCGCTCCGATTGTGATTTTTTTATAGCTTTGTATACAGATTAACTATCAAAGACACATCAACCGAAAAAAATGTAAAGTTATGAAATTCATGAGACTGAAAATGCTGCTATGTCTGGCTATAGCCGTCATAGCCATGCCCGCATTCAGCCAGGGCCTGAAGGCATTCAAACTGAAAAACGGTCTTTCCGTATATATATGGGAAGACGAGTCCAAATCGGACGTATTCGGACTGGTCGGCGTACGCGTCGGCTCCATCAACGACCCGGAGGCCTATACGGGACTGGCCCACTACCTGGAACACGTGATGTTCAAGGGAACGGACAACATCGGTGCCCTCAACTGGGCCGAAGAAGAACCCATCTATAAGGAAATCATCGCCAAATATGACCAGCGGGCCGCCGAAACCGACCCCGTCAAGAAAGACGCCCTGAACCAGGAAATCAACGAACTGACCCTGAAGGCCGGTAAAATCAGCCTGCCGACGGAATATTCCAGCCTGATGGAAAGCATCGGAGCCAAGGGCGTGAATGCCGCCACCAGCTACGACTACACGTTCTATCACAGCTCTTTCCCGGCCTATCAGATCAACAAATGGCTCGAAATCTCCTCGCAGCGTTTCATCCATCCCGTGTTCCGCTCCTTCCAGCCGGAACTGGAAAACGTGTACGAAGAGTATAACCGCGCGCAGGACAACCCCAACCAGGCCGTGAGCAGCTTCTTCATGAGCAAGGCCTTCGAAGGCTTCCCCTACTCGCGCGACATCATCGGCCTGCCCGAACACTTGAAAAACCCGCAGCTGAGCAAGCTCATCGAATTCTACGATACCTGGTACGTGCCCGAGAACATGGTACTGGTGCTGGTGGGCAACGTCAACGCCCAGCAAGTGGCCGGACGCATCGCAGGCACCTTCGGACGCCTCGCCAGGAAACCGATGCCGGCACGCAAGGAATATACGGGCACCAGCATCCAGGGACGCAAGCAGTACACCGAAAAGATCGGCTACTATCCGCAAGTGGCCATGGTGTTCAACGGCGTGCCTGCCGGACACCCCGATGAGGACGCCCTCGACATCGCCCTGTCCCTGCTGAGCAACAGCAGCCAGACGGGTGCGCTGGACAAGCTGGTGCTGGACGGCGAACTGACCAGCGCCGGAGCCTATGCGCAGACCTTCCGCGAGCAGGGACGTTCGGTCGTAGTGAGCATCCCGCTCTATGACGAGAACCAGCGCCGCTTCGAGTCGAACAAGAGTGCCGAGAAGAAAGCGGTGGAAGCCATCGAGCAGATTGCGAACGGAGCGTTCGAAGACTGGAAGATCAACGCCATCAAGGCGGAAATGTGCCGCCAGTTCGACCTGGCCATGGAGAAGAACGAGCAGAAAGCCATGATTCTGATGAACGCCTTCTGCAACGGACAGGACCTGAACGAGATACTGAACTACAAGGACAAGATCATGGCCGTAACCAACGACGACGTGAAGCGTGTGGCCAAGCAATACCTGTCCAAGAACTACCTGGCCCTCTACATCGAGCAGGGCAAAGCCAAGAAGAACGAGAAGATAGCCAAGCCCAACTACAAGCCGGTAGAACCGCCCGTAGGCCAGCAGTCGCTCTACGCCCTGCAGTTCAAGAACCTGCCCATCGGCCACGTGGCCGAAAACTTCCTCGACTTCAGCGACGTGCAGGTGAAGCAGCTGAACGACCGGTCCAAGGTGTACTATACGCCCAACAAGGAGAACAACATCTTCCAGCTCGTCCTGCAATATGGTGCCGGAACGGATGAATTCCCCAAACTGGACATTGCCGCCAGCCTGATGAACAATGCCGGCGTGATGGGCCTCTACGAACCGCAACAGCTGAAGGAGGAACTGAGCAAGCTGAACGCCACCTGCTACGTGTCGGCCAGCTCCAACTACCTGACCATCGTGATGGAAGGTTTCGAGGAGACGCTGCCCCAGGCCTGCCAGCTCCTGTCCCGACAGATACTGATGCCCAAACTGGACGACAAGCAGCTGGCCCAGCTGAAGGGTAACATTCTGAGTACCCGCCAGCAGCGCAAGGAGAACGTCAGCACCCTGAACGAAGCCCTGCGCCAGTACCTGCTCTACGGCGACAAGTCGGACTACATCGACGAACTGACCGACAAGGAAGTGCTGGAGCTGCAAATCTCGGAACTGACCGGCGACATCAACCGCGCCTCCAACTTCGAATCGAAGATTTTCTATACCGGCACCCTGCCGTTCAACAACGTCTACACCATCCTGAGCCAGAACCTCCCGCTGGTGGCCAACGAACGCCCGTCCGAATCGCCGCGCGTGAAGCCCATGCAGAGCGTCAGCGAGAACACCATCTACTTCCTGCCCAACAGCGATGCCGAACAGGCACAGATCCACTTCTACCTGCCCATGCAGACGGCCGACAAGAAGGATGACGTGCTGCGCGACGCCTTCAACCAGTACTTCGGCCTGGACTTCACCGGACTGGTGCTGAACGAAATCCGCGAGAAACGCTCCATGGCCTACACGGCCTATGCCTACGCCGCCACGCAGGGAATAGCCGGCAAAGCCAGCTACCTGTACGGAAGCATCGGTACGCAGAACGACAAGGCCAACGATGCCGTCGACGTGTTCATGGGACTCATCAACGACATGCCGCAGAACGCCGACCGCATCGACAACATCAAGAGCTACCTGCGCCAGTCGGCCCTGACCAACCATCCCGACTTCCGCACCAAGGCGATGTATCTGGTGAACCTCGGCTACCAGGGCTATACCGAAGACCCTGCCAAGGAGCAGTTGCCGCAAATCGATGCCCTGACCTTCGACGACATCGTGAAGTTCTACAAGGAAAACATCCAGGGCAAACCCTATGCCATCGCCATCATGGGCAACCCCAAGATGATAGACTTGAAGAAGTTGGAGAAATATGGCAAGGTGGTGAAACTGAACGACAAGAAGCTGTTCAACACGACAGACACGCTGTTCTGACGGGGATAGCCCGCAACCACCCGCCGGATGGCATCCTCACGAAGCACTGCATGACCCTCTGACGAAGTGCTTCGTGAGGGGCTGACGAAGCACTGCATGAGGGGGTGACGAAGCACTGCGTCAGACCCTGAGAAAGCACTTCGTCGGAATACCATAAATAAAGAAACTGTCTCAAAATAGAAAAGAAGCGCCAACATGATGGTCATCCCGCACTTGATGCGGGATCCATATTCCATCGCTATCCGCTTCTATTTCTATTTTGAGACAGTATTGTTTTTCTCTTGTCAGGCATGCCCCGACAGCGTCGGCAGGCAAATCTTGTACTTCACGGCCAGAATGCGTGTCAGGAAAACCACGATACCGCAGGCTATCTGACAGATGTAATCGTCCACCTGTGCCAGCGCGCACACCCAGTAGACCAATCCGCCTACCACGCAGGCCACCGCATAAATCTCCTTACGGAATATCAGCGGGATTTCGTTGATGAACACGTCGCGGATAACGCCGCCCGCAGCACCCGTCATGCTTCCCATGATGATGGCCACCCAGAAAGGATAGCCCAGCGACAGACTCTTGCCCACACCTACGACCGTAAACAGGGCCAGGCCGATGGTATCGAAAAAGAAAAACGTGTTGTTCAGATGGATGAGGTGCTTGCCGAACATGGTCACGAAGATCAGGGCAAGACCCGTACAGATAAGGTAGATAGGATCGGTCATCCAGCCGGGCGTCACGTCGAGCAGCAAGTCGCGCAGCGTACCGCCGCCCACAGCCGTGGCAAAACCAACCACATAAGCGCCAAACCAGTCAAAGCGTTTGGCCGAGGCCAGACGGATGCCGCTGATAGCAAAAGCAAACGTCCCCACAAAATCGAGTATCTGAACAAATGTAGGCATATACATGAAATTTCCTGCAAAGTAACGAATAAAATTCCATTAGAAAACGTACTTTTGTGAAAGATTTAAAAGGTTCGACTCATGAAAATAACCATTGTAGCGGGCGCTCGCCCCAATTTTATGAAAATAGCTCCCCTGTGCCGCGCCATGGACGCCGCACGCGAAGCGGGTCAGGACATCACCTACCGGGTGGTCTATACCGGTCCGGAAAACGACCCGGCCCTGGAGCCCTCCCTCTTTTCTGACCTGGACATGAAGAAACCCGACGCCTATCTGGGCGTTACGGGCACCGACCATTCGCAGGTGACGGCCGACATCATGCTGGCTTTCGAAAAGGAACTCAACGCCCACCCGGCACAGACAGTGCTGGTGGTCGACGACATGACAGCCACCATGAGCTGTGCCATCGTGGCCAAAAAGCGCGGACTGAAGGTGGCACACGTCATCGCCGGCACCCGCTCGTTCGACATGAACATGCCGCGCGAGGTGAACCGCACCATTGTCGACGCCATCTCCGACTACCTGTTTGCCGCCAGCATGGCCGCCAACCGCAACCTGAACCAGGAAGGCATGATACCGGAATACATCCACTACGTGGGCAACATCCTGATGGACACCATCCGCTACAACCGCCACCGCCTGCTGCAACCCGTCTGGTTCGACTCCCTCGGACTGAAGAAAGGCTGCTACCTGCTGCTCACGCTGAACCGCCGCGAACTGGTCCAGCAGCGGCACGTGCTCCAGTCCCTGCTGCAGACCATCCTCGACCGGGCCGACGGAGTTCCCGTCGTGGCTCCCCTGCACCCCTACGTGCAGCAGGCCATCCTGGCAACCGGCATCAGCGCCCCCAACCTGCACATCCTGCCGCCGCAAAGCTATCTGCACTTCGGCTTCCTCATCAACCAGGCACGCGGCATCGTCACCGACTCCGGAAACATTGCCGAAGAAGCCACCTTCCTCGACGTGCCCTGCATCACGCTGAACACCTATGCCGAGCATCCCGAGACGTGGCGCATCGGCACCAACGAACTGGTAGGCGAAAACACCTTCGCCCTGTCGGCCTCTCTGGAGAAGATGCTGAAAGGCGAATGGAAGCACAGCACCCTGCCCGAACGCTGGGACGGACGCACGGCCGAACGCATCGTGCAGGTATTGCTGAAAAAATAATTATTAGTATTTGGGAACTGAGAATTAAGAAATAGATACATACCCGAGGGATGTTTTCCATATTTTTATAATCTCAATTCCCAAATAATCCAAATTTGCTTCTTATTTGCTTGCAAATTACTACCTTTGCAGTTCCATTATAATAGATATGAAGCAACTTTATATAACCCTCACCCTCCTGGCAGTGATGCTTTTCACCCAGCTCACGGGGGTATCCGCACAAATCAAAGGCGTCGTAACCGACTCCATCACCAACGAGCCCTTGCTCTACGTCACTGTCCAGTACGAAGGCAAAGGCGTGGGAGCCATTACCAACGGCGAAGGAGAATATACAGTCGAAACCCGCAGAGGCTGGGACGAGCTGACCTTTTCCACCATCGGTTACATAACCAAGAAAGTCAAGATCAAGCCGGGACAGAAAGTGCTGAACGTCAAGATGTCGCCCGACGACATCATGCTGGCCGAAGTGGTGGTAAAGCCGAAGAAAGAAAAATACTCCCGGAAGAACAATCCGGCCGTAGACTTCATGCGCAAGGTCATCGACCACAAGAAGCAACTGAAGCTGGAGGAGAATGACTTCTACCAATACCAGAAATACGAGAAGATGAAGATGTCGCTCAACGACGTCACGCCGGAGAAGATGGAGAAAGGCCTCTACAAGAAGTTCTCCTTCTTCAAGGACCAGGTGGAAACGTCGCCCAAGACCGGCAAGCAGATTCTGCCCATCTCCATCAAGGAAACGGCCTCGCGTACCATCTACCGCAAGAGTCCGCGCAGCGAAAAGACCATCATCGAAGGCATGAACTCGACGGGCATCGAGGAATTCTTCAGTACCGGCGACATGCTGGGCACCATCCTGAACGACGTCTTCTCGGACGTAAACATCTACGACGACGACATCCGCCTGCTGCAACGCCGCTTCGTCAGCCCCATCGGGCGCGGCGCCATCTCGTTCTACAAATACTATCTGATGGACACCCTGATGGTGGACCAGCAGGAATGTGTGCACCTGACGTTCGTGCCCAACAACCCGCAGGACTTCGGCTTTACGGGCCACCTGTATGTGGTGAAGGACTCCACCTACGCCGTGAAGAAGTGTACCATGAACCTGCCGAAAAAAACGGGCGTCAACTTCGTGGAGAACCTGGACATCGTACAGCAGTTCGAACAGCTGCCCGACAGCAACTGGGTGCTGACCGACGACGACATGACCGTCGAACTGGCTCTGATGAAGGGCATCCAAGGACTGGAAGTGCAACGCACCACCAAATATTCGAAATACAGTTTCGACGAGATAGAGCCCCGACTTTTCCGTCTGAAAGGAAAAGTCATCAAGGAAGCCAACATGCTGGCCAAGAGCGACGAGTATTGGGCGGAAGTACGCCAGGTGCCCCTCACCAAGAAGGAGAGCACCATGGACATCTTCATGAACCGCATCGAGCAGATACCGGGATTCAAGATCATCATCTTCGGTGCCAAGGCGTTGATTGAAAACTTTGTGGAGACAGGAAACAAGGACCATCCCAGCAAGTTCGACTTCGGCCCCATCAACACCATCATCACCAGCAACTATGTGAACGGAGCCCGTTTCCGCCTGAGCGGTATGACCACCGGCAACCTGGATCCCCACTGGAACTTCAGCGGATACGGTGCCTACGGTACGCGCGACAAGAAATGGTTCTACTCCGGACAGGTGGCCTATTCGTTCAACAAGCGCGAATACGTATTGTGGGAGTTCCCCAAACATTATATCTCCGCCAAATACACCTACGACGTCATGTCGCCCGTAGACAAGTATCTGGAGACCGACAAGGACAACATGTTCGTGGGTTGGAAATGGACCACCGTCGACCAGCTGTCCTACATCCGCGACGCCACCATCAACTACGAACTGGAGACCAATACGGGATTCTCCGTCAAGGCCATGCTGCGCCACCGCAACGACCAGCCCGCCGGCATCCTGCAATACTGGCGCAACGACGGTGAGACCCCCGGCGTGAAGGGCGACAAGAACACCTTCGTCCACGACATCACCACGGCCGAAGTGGGTGTGACCCTGCGATATGCTCCGGGCGAGACCTTCGTCAACACCAAGCAGCGCCGCGTACCCGTATCGCTGGACGCACCCCAGTTCACCCTGTCGCACACAGCCGGCTTCAAGGGCGTGCTGGGAGGTGAATACAACTTCAACCTCACCGAAATCGGCCTGCGCAAGCGCTTCTGGTTCGGTTCGTGGGGCAAGATTGACATCACCGCCCGTGCCGGTGCCCAGTGGAACAAGGTGCCCTTCCCTCTGCTGAACCTCCCCATGGCCAATCTGTCGTACATCACCCAGCACAACGAATCGTTCTCGCTCATCAACAACATGGAGTTCCTGAACGACCGCTACGGCTCGCTGGCCCTGAGCTACGACATGAACGGCAAGCTCTTCAACCGCATCCCGCTGCTGAAGAAGCTGAAGTGGCGCGAAATGTTCCGCATCCGCGGCCTGTGGGGAACACTGACCGACAAGAACAACCCTTACAAGAGCCATGACCCGGACCTCTTCCTCTTCCCTACCCGCAACGGTGTGCCTACCAGCTACGTCATGGGTAAGACACCTTATGTGGAGGCCAGTGTGGGAATCTATAATATCTTCAAGCTGCTGCACATCGAATATGTGCGCCGCCTCACCTACACCGACATCCCCGGCGTGAAGAAGGATGGTATCCGCTTCATGATCATGATGATATTTTAAGAACATACGAACGTGCAACCACTGGCAGAAAGGCTTCGGCCCAAAACATTAGACGAATACATCGGCCAGAAACATCTGGTCGGCCCGGGAGCGGTGCTCCGCAAAATGATTGATTCAGGACACATTTCATCCTTCATTCTGTGGGGACCTCCGGGAGTGGGAAAAACGACGCTGGCACAAATCATCGCCAACAAGCTGGAAACGCCGTTCTACACGCTGAGCGCCGTGACCAGCGGCGTGAAGGACGTGCGCGACGTCATTGAGCGTGCCAAGAACAACCGGTTCTTTTCGCAAGCCAATCCCATCCTCTTCATCGACGAAATACACCGTTTCAGCAAGTCCCAGCAGGACTCGCTGCTGGGAGCCGTCGAACAGGGCATCGTGACACTGATTGGTGCCACGACGGAAAACCCTTCGTTCGAAGTGATCCGCCCCCTGCTGTCACGCTGCCAGATCTATGTTCTCAAGCCTCTCGAAAAAGATGACCTGCTGGAACTGCTCCAGCGGGCGCTGACCACCGACCACATCCTGCGCGAACGCCATATCGAAGTGAAGGAAACCACCGCCATGCTGCGCTACAGCGGAGGCGATGCCCGCAAGCTGCTCAACATACTGGAACTGGTTGTCGAGTCGGAGACGGGCGACAGCATCGTCATCACCGACGACATGGTGACCGAACGCCTGCAACAGAACCCGCTGGCCTACGACAAGGACGGCGAGATGCACTACGACATTATCTCCGCCTTCATCAAGTCCATCCGCGGCAGCGACCCCGACGGTGCCATCTACTGGCTGGCCCGCATGGTGGAAGGCGGCGAAGACCCGGCCTTCATCGCCCGCCGCCTGGTGATATCCGCGTCGGAAGACATCGGGCTGGCCAATCCCAACGCCCTGCTGCTGGCCAACGCCTGCTTCGACGCCGTGATGAAGGTAGGCTGGCCCGAAGGCCGCATCCCCCTGGCCGAAACGACCATCTACCTGGCCACCAGCCCCAAGAGCAACTCCGCTTACATGGCCATCAACGATGCGCTGGAACTGGTCCGGCAGACCGGCAACCTTCCCGTCCCCCTTCATCTGCGCAACGCCCCCACCAAGCTGATGAAACAACTGGGCTACGGAGAAGACTACAAGTATGCCCACGACTATCCGGGCCACTTCGTCCGCCAGCAGTTCCTGCCCGACGAACTGAAAGACCACAGCATCTGGCATCCGCAGGAAAATGCGGCCGAAGCCAAACACAAGGAACGGATGCAGGCGTTGTGGGGAAAAGAACGGTTTAATTAAATATAATTTTGAATGACATGAAAATTGTAGCACTCGACGGCTATGCCGCCAATCCCGGAGACCTCTCCTGGGACGAAATGAAGAAGTTGGGCGAATGTGTCGTCTATGACCGTACCGCCCCCGCAGAAGTAGTGGAACGCGCCGAAGGTGCCGACGTACTTCTCACCAACAAAGTGGTCATTACAGCCGAACACATGGCCGCCATGCCCCAACTGAAATACATCGGTGTGATGGCTACCGGATACAACATCGTAGATACTGCTGCCGCCAAAGAACGTGGCATCACCGTTACCAACATTCCCGCCTACAGTACCGACTCCGTGGCCCAAATGGTCTTTGCCCACCTGCTGAACATCGCCCAGCAGGTACAGCACCACTCCGAGGAAGTACACAAAGGCCGCTGGACCAACAGCCCCGACTTCTGCTTCTGGGACACGCCGCTCATCGAGCTGGCCGGCAAGAAAATGGGTATCGTCGGCCTGGGCAACACCGGCATGAGAACCGCACGCATCGCCATCAGCTTCGGCATGGAGGTGTGTGCCTATACCTCCAAATCGCACTTCCAGCTGCCACACGAAATTAAGAAAATGGAACTGGACGAACTGTTTGCCGAATGCGACGTCGTCAGCCTGCACTGCCCCTCACCGAGCAGACCCGTGAGATGGTCAATGCCCGCCGTCTCAGTCTGATGAAACCCACTGCCATCCTCATCAACACAGGACGCGGCCCGCTGGTCAACGAGCAGGACCTGGCCGACGCCCTGAACAGCGGTCGCATCTATGCCGCCGGTGTCGATGTCCTCTCACAAGAGCCTCCCCGCGCAGACAACCCGCTGCTCACGGCCCTCAACTGCTACATCACCCCCCACATCGCCTGGGCCAGCACAGCTGCCCGCGAGCGTCTGATGCAGATTGCCCTGGACAACCTGAAAGCCTATCAGGAAGGCAAGCCCATCCACGTGGTGAACAAATAAAGCGGTGTACAGACAGGCATAAAACAACAATCCCCGGCATCCTTCCATCAAAGATGCCAGGAATTGTCATTCTTATAGAGAAGCACGCCTTCGGCTACCAGGCCCAGTCTGCTTCATTCCAAGTGCTCTCCACACTGTTCTCCACATCATCGGGCAAGTTGCAGAAGAAATCAAGGCCTGTGTTCTTCTCCAGGTCGTCGATGCTGAGGGCGTAGGTCTTCATCACGTCCGAAGGGGCAAAGTTGTCGTACTCGTAGCCATAGTCATCGCGATGCTCCATCCAGAAACCGATGGCATGATATTCATTCTCCTTTTCCGCCAGGATGGCCATGTAATAATACTTAGGGCAGGCCAGTCCCTTCTTGGTAAAACCATTGGCATCCGTCTGCGGCAGAACGCCGTCGTTTCCCTTACGGGTACCTGTAAAGTTCACCAACAGCTGGTCCACAGTTCCTCCCTTCGTGACATACAGCTTGGTATACCCTCCGGAACGGGCCCATTTCTGCACCAGAATCTCGAACGAAGCCCAGAATCCGCCATTGAACGAACTCATCTGCGGACTCATGTTGCTGTAATAGAATGTCTGTTCATTGGCTTCCTTCGAATACACCCGGTCTTCGGACGCACAGAGGTGGCCCTTATCGAAACCGTCACTCTTATGGTTGCTCTCTTCGGGACACCAGCCGCCGGGCAGTTCCAGATCTACCGCCCATGCGTCGTCGGACCGACTGACATTCTTCTTCGAAGTGGTTTCATCGAAGCTATAAGCCACCCATGCCGTATGTTTCTTCTCCTTCACCCACTCATAGGCATAATTCAGGATTTTCTTGCCGTCATAGGTCACGGTATGCTCCACATAATAATTGTCGGGATTCAAGTGAGGCATGGAATAATCGGTCACAAAAGATTTACCTTCTATCGGTTCATTGGCATTGGCATTCTGTATTTCTTGAGTAATATCAAGCTTGTATTCAATGCCCACTCTATCACCATCTACAAAAGCAATACGTAACCTAAAGTAAGTACAAGAAGTAGGAAGAACATAGGAGCCCCAGTATATTTTATCTTCTTCTATCGAGACTGAATTATCCCACACCAAATTCCCATTAATATCTGGCATATCTGATAATTTGGCAACATTATCACATAAAGCAAAAATATAATTATTGCCAGACAATACATCATTCTTTCTGACGATAGGTGAAAAAGTATTTTTCAAATAGAGCTCTGCTTCAGAAGGACTAAAAATAAACGTAGAACTTCCTTCAATAGTTTGTTCTATATCGCTTATCTGCGGACGTATCACGGTATCAGCGACCTTATATTCCACTCCCACTTCATTGCCTTCAATGTAGGCAACTCTCATTTTAAGATATCGACAATCTTCATCGCTCGTATGCACAGCCCAATAAGTGACACCAGAGATAATAGGAACTGATACTCTCCAGTGTGACAATGTACTCCATTCAGGCATTTCATTCAGGTTGTGAACATCAGTCTGCACAAAGGTATATCCATTTCCTTGGAATTCCTTATCTTTTATAATTATGGCATCAGAAAAATGTTCGGCTTGCAGTATCCCACCATCAGTTATATTGTCATCATATCCCAACATTACTATTTTTAAAGATCCCTCTTCTGTTGTTTCAATAACAGGTTCCTCTGGTTCTTCAGGAGCTACAGGTTCCTCTGGTATAGATGGTTCAGGTATTCCATTATTCCCCTCTGAACAAGCTGTAAGACAAAGAAATAACAGAAAAATCATCCACAATTTATTCATATATCGTATATTTAAGAAGTTAAAAAAAGAGGCTATCCAAGATAGCCTCTTCATTCTAAATCAAGCTATACCCAATCACTGAGCAGCAACAGGGCCAGCAGTTTTTTCATAAGATTTCGATGCAGTATTATAAACAAACGACATCGCATAATTTCCGTCACCTCGTCCACCATAAACCTTATAAATAACCATATAACTCATATCTGCCTCAGGTTCTGTCACTCGCTTAGGAAGAATAAGATTAATGATACCCCATTCCAAACGTTCATCCATCACTGCCTGCAATTCTTCATCGCTCATGGAAGCATAAGTTCCTTCAACATCATAATACTTCTTCCAAGTATTATATTTATTATTGATATTATTATATGCAGCAGAAGCACCAAAGTAATACTCATCGTTGTCATTCAATGTACTCTTATATGCCGGTTTATTAGCAATAACCCAGTCCAATAATGTTTTATAATCATCGGCTTCAAAAGTAATTTCAATACTACTTCCGACCAGACGATCAAGAACCCAATTGGTACCATCAAATGTCAACTCTGCTGTCATCGCAGTAAGTTTAACCTCATCAGTGTAGGGATCATAAGCATTCCATTTGTCGTCTTTATAACGATAAATAGCGGTCCGAGTTACTGTTGTACCATCGCTATAGAATTTATAATCTATACTATATACTACATTATCCTTCGCATATGGAAACTTTTCTTTCAAGAAAATAGGAAGATAAAAATCTGGATTCATCCCACTATCAAAATTATCATATCGACCCGGTTCACCACTATTTGTACCCATCGAATCATAATCATCCTTCTGTAAAGTATAAGAAAAATCAGCTGTAAAGGCCTTCATATCACTCCTAATCCAGCCATCGCTTGTCTTCTCATAAATTCGGGACTGATTGGAATTACTACCCGTATACAATACATAAGTAATATTGACCGTCGTTCCAATTGCCTCATCAGCATATTTCGTAGCACAGAAAGATGTCAGATATCCATCGATATCCATATCCTCCTCAAAATTATTATATCTTCCTGGCTGACCATTTTCCGTCCCCATAGCATCATAGTCTGCTGTCACCAGCGTATAGCTAATATCAGCCTGATCCATGCCCTTAGTCACCTCGCCTGTAAGAACATTTGAAATTTTAGCGGATGAGGTTTTATCTGCATACGGATATAATTTCTTCATCATATCATTCATTGATGTCTGAAAAGCAGCAGCATCTTCAGACGCAATGACATAATCATTGCCATTCTTATCAACAATAAAATAGCCATTATCAGGATATGCTCCTGTGAAATCGCCCTCATATTGTGCAATCTCCTCCAAAGGATTGTCATCAAATCCTGGAAAATTATTCTCGTTATAATCGCAGCTTCCAAACATCAATGAAATAGCTGCAAACAAACTATATAAATAAATCTTTCTTGTCATAACTTTCTATTGTTAGGTTTAGAAATTAAACTTCAGTCTCACTGAATACGTACGTCCGAAGCCATAAATTACACGTTCAACATCTTCCCATGTACTACCATCCCACGCATCAGCGATGTATTCCTGATTAAAGAGATTATTGATATTTCCACTCAATGTTGCACGAACTTTACCAAAGTCAAAAGTATAACCGGCATTAAGATCAAATACATGATATGAAGGAACCTGCCAAGGCTTACCAACGATATATTCTTCACCAGGCATTGCATCACTTGCTTCGATATCATAATCAGCAAAAAGACGAGCTGCAAAATTCCAATCAAGACCAATACGCAAACCATCCATAGGACGTACAGTTACTCCCAAAGCAGCTGTAGTTTGAGCTGATCCACCAACATTCACATTATCCATGCGAATTTTATAACGATAATTTTCAGCTTGAGACATATCAGCGACCACATTTCCATTTGCTGCAGTAACCATCTGACCTTCAGAATTAAAATAGAATCCTGTAGCTAATCCATCCCAACGCCAATCACCCCAAGAGAACATACCATTAATACTCATCCAACGAGTAGGTCTCGCTTCAAAATCAACCTCGACACCCATATGTTTAGCATTCGCACCTGTCATATTCAAAGTGTAACGTTCACCATTCGTACCAGTAGAGCTGTCGTACAAACTCTTATCAATCCACTTCGTATAGTATGCATTCACATTGGCGGTGAAGACACTGCTACGGAATCCATAACCTAACTCAAATGACATGACTTTTTCATTCACAGCATCCGAGTTACGTTCATGTGAATTCTGTGAATTGATGAACGAAGTGTCAAACATAGGCGCACGACTAATATACCCAGCATTAAAGAATACATTATGATGTTCAGTCAAGTTATAGTTGGCACCACCTTTGATATTACCACCCAGATAATGTTTCTTGCTACTTTTAGCATGTGCCTCATCATAATAAAAACGATCATAACGCCAATAACTGGTATTTGATACACCGCCTGAAACGAAAGCACTTAATTTATCACGATTGTATTCCAACTGAGCGAATACCCCTTCTGACATTACAAAACCATCATAATCACGATAAACGACATCGCCTACCCCCAATTTTTGATTGACAAAATCAGGATTATTTGCAGCTGCATTATTCACCGCCAAAACATTACCACGGTTATAATCAACGTAATACTTTCCACTAAATAAGTCTGTTATTATATTTTGATGTAATCCTTTATAATAACGATAATCTATACCACCATAAAAATCAAAATACTCACCAATTTTAGTAGTATATGTAGATAATAACCCATACCATTCATGATTATTCATGGCCTTTGCCATTACCATTTTTGAACCGGAAGTACTACTTGCATTCAACTCATCAATAGCATCATAGTTGAAAGTACCATCTTCATGACGGAAATCCCAATTTAAGTTTCCATAGGATGCACCGTACCATTTATTACGATATTCAGAAGTTCCTGTACCACTATATCCGTTTCCTCTACCAATAGATGCATAAACTGCAGTACTCAAACTCGATTTATGATCTATCTGCCACAAATGGTTCAAAGAAATTTGAGGCTTATGATATGAGTTACGGCTAGAATTATAAACTTGACCTTTACGATAACCAAATGTCGCATTATATTTATAAGGACTATCGTCTCCCATAAATTGCTTCATTTGTTGCCATCCTTTAATATTCAGTGCATTGTTTGCATTTCGTTGATGATGCCATTGCGGAGCACCGAATGCAGACAAAGTTAATTGATGATTATCATTGAAACGTTTAGCTACACTTATAAAATAATTGTAACCTTCAGATTCTGTACCCTGAATGTATCCATCACGCCAGTCCTTTCCACCTAATAAAGTAAAAGCCCAACCATTTTTCGTCAAACCTGAAGAAACGCTGAACAAAATCTTATTGAAACCATCATTACCCATGGCATAAGAAATAAAACCTCCTTTCTTTGCATCAGTACTCTTAGTAATGATATTGATTGAACCACCTACAGCAGGAGAGGAAACTTTAGAAGCACCCAAACCGCGTTGAACCTGCATAGAACTAGTAACATCTGACAGCCCAGCCCAATTGGACCAATAAACCTTCTGGTTCTCCATACCATTCATAGGTACACCATTGATCATCATAGCAACGTTCTCGCTTTCAAAACCGCGGATACGTGTCTGAGCATCACCAAAACCACCACCATCTTTAGTCACGTACACACCAGGAGTAGATTTCAATACTTCCGGAAATTCTTGTGTACCAAGCTTTTCTTCAATGAACACAGGATTCACAGTTGACACTGCTACCGGAGTCTTACGAGCGACAGCAATAGATGAAGTAATCGTAACGTCTGCCAGCATCACCGCATCCGGCTGCATCTTGATGACGCCCAAATCTACGGAGGCTCCCTTCCGAGCAATTTTCTGCTTCAGGTCCTTGTAACCCACATACTTGAATACCAATGTCGCATTGGCAGCAACGCTTTGCTTGAAATAACCGTCCACGTCGGTCACGGAACCTTGTGAAGTACCTTCCACCATTACGGCAGCACCCACCAAAGGCTCGCCTGTTTCAGCATCAACAAGCTGACCCTTTACTGTAGTGGTCTGGGCAAAGGCAGACACGCTGCATACAGCCATCACAGCAATTAACAGGAAATGAATTAGATTTCTTCTCATAATTCTGTTTTTAGTTAGTAGATAGTGTTAATTAAACATTAAATTTTGTTTCCTCGTGCAAAGATAATGAATATAATTCATATAAATATTACGAGGATACTACATTTTTTCAGAGTAGATAAGACTTTTTTCACAACAAGAAGAAACGCGGAATATAAAAAGATTGAAGCTCGGGAAAAACTATATTTTCCCGAGCTTCAAAATTGAGATTTGCTGTCAATTCGAAACCTAAATCCGTCAATCGGCCATCAGTTTGCGATATCGCACGCGGGTAGGCTCTTCCTTGCCCAGCCGCTTCAGCTTGTTCTCTTCGTATTCCGAATAAGAACCTTCGAAGAAGAACACATTCGAATTGCCCTCAAAGGCCAGAATATGCGTACAGATACGGTCGAGGAACCAACGGTCGTGGCTGATGACCACGGCACAGCCGGCAAAGTCCTCAAGACCTTCCTCCAAGGCACGGAGGGTATTGACGTCGATGTCGTTGGTAGGCTCATCGAGCAGCAGCACGTTGCCCTCTTCCTTCAAGGCCATGGCCAGGTGCAGACGGTTGCGCTCACCACCCGAGAGGACTCCGCAAAGCTTCTCCTGGTCGGCACCCGAGAAGTTGAAACGGGAAAGATAGGCGCGGGCATTGATGTCGCGTCCGCCCATACGAATCAGTTCGTTGCCCCCCGAAATGACCTGATAGACACTCTTGTTGGGGTCGATGTCCTTGTGCTGCTGGTCCACATAGGCAACCTTCACGGTCTCGCCCACCTCAAACTCACCCTTGTCGGGCTTCTCCAATCCCATAATCAGGCGGAACAATGTAGTCTTACCTGCACCGTTCGGCCCGATGATGCCCACGATACCGTTGGGCGGAAGCATAAAGTTGAGGTCGTCGAAAAGCAACTTGTCGCCATAAGCCTTGGCCACATGCTTGGCCTCGATGACCTTGTTGCCCAGACGCGGACCGTTAGGAATAAAGATTTCCAGCTTCTCTTCCTTCTCCTTCACGTCTTCGTTCAGCAGCTTGTCGTACGAGTTCAGACGGGCCTTTCCCTTGGCCTGACGGGCCTTGGGCGCCATGTGAACCCACTCCAGCTCGCGCTCCAGCGTCTTGCGGCGCTTGCTGGCCGTTTTCTCTTCCATCTCCATACGCTTGGTTTTCTGCTCCAGCCAGCTGGAATAGTTGCCCTTCCAGGGAATGCCCTCCCCGCGGTCGAGCTCCAGAATCCATCCAGCCACATGGTCGAGGAAGTAACGGTCGTGCGTCACGGCAATCACCGTACCCTCATACTGCTGCAAGTGCTGCTCCAGCCAGTCGATGGACTCGGCATCGAGGTGATTGGTAGGCTCGTCCAGCAACAGAATGTCAGGCTTCTGCAACAGCAGGCGGCAGAGGGCCACACGGCGGCGCTCACCTCCCGACAGATGCTCTACCGACTGGTCTTCGGGCGGACAACGCAAAGCGTCCATGGCACGTTCCAGCTTACTGTCCAGGTTCCACGCATCCGTTGCGTCGATGACATCCTGCAGCTCAGCCTGGCGGGCGAAGAGCTTCTCCATCTTGTCCGCATCTTCGTAGTACTCGGGCAGGCCGAACTTCTGATTGATTTCTTCGTATTCGTTCAGCGCGTCCACGATGGGCTGAACACCTTCCATTACCACTTCCTTCACGGTTTTCGTAGGATCCAGATATGGTTCCTGCGCCAGATATCCCACCGAATACCCGGGTGAAAACACCACTTCGCCCTGATAGGATTTATCCAACCCGGCGATAATCTTCAGCAAGGTAGACTTACCCGAACCGTTCAGACCGATGATACCGATCTTCGCCCCATAAAAGAACGACAGATAGATATTCTTCAGCACCTGCTTGTTGTTCTGCTGAATGGTCTTGTTCAGACCTACCATTGAAAAAATAATTTTCTTATCGTCAACTGTTGCCATATAATATATATTAATAATGTAGATAATCTGGTATGAATGACGTACACAATCTGCAGGCACGATGCATACAACCTCCGAAGAGCTTTTCCACATCCTCCTGCAAACCTATGCGCAAAGATAAGAAAAAAAGCAAAAAACTTTGCAACTTCAAAAAAACTATCTATCTTTGCACCCGCTTAACGGCAATAAGGTTTGATTCGCTAGCTCAGCAGGTAGAGCACAACACTTTTAATGTTGGGGTCTTGGGTTCGAGCCCCAAGCGGATCACTCAAACAAAAAGCAAAACAACGAAAACCGCTGATAATCAATCATTATTAGCGGTTTTTCTTTTTATCCATACTGCAAATTGAAGCAGAATATGGCATCTAAAAGGAGGTGAAACAGGTGGACTTGATTCTCACCTAAAACCAGTCCACCTAATATGATTGTATTTCATTGATTTCTTGCATTTTGCACAAATTCCAAAAAACAAATTCTTTCCAAAACATGTATTTTTACATCAACTAAGTGTGTCATTGATATTTGTAAATTCTTTCCAGTAGTTTATTGCCTAACAAGGGACGGTAGTGTCCTGATTCATAATAGTTGTGATAATCTTCTGTAAACTCGTTAATACCACTGAAATCATATACATTTTCTTTTCCAAAAATGCTTTGCAAGATTTCTCTGTCATCCGGGTGCAGTTCTTTCTGGTTATAATCCGGACTGATGATGACACGTACAGAGGTGTTATGACGACGCAGCACTTCCATGATTTCATCCAGTACCTTCCGTTGCTTTTGATATATGGCGGGAGCAGTTATGGTGACCACGCCATCCCGTTCGGGAAACTCTTTTTTACGATTTTTCCAATACGCCTCTCCTTCCTGTTCGATCTGCTTTTCACGAGGATTGAATGCGTCATTATTCTTCGAATCACGTATCCTTCCATAAGGATTCATTCGTTTCATTTTCAGTTCTACTTTTCCGGTTATGCGGTATTTCAAGTATGGGAACAAAAAATCAGGTGTTGCGAATCCCTGTATGAACGCCAACTGAACCGTAAACGGATTACGCCCTGATATGGCAGACGGAAGAATATTACTGGGACCCGTCAGGAGCTCAAAATGTGAAAGGGAAGCCCGATCAAGAATTATCAGCACATTCTTTATTTCTGCACCTTCACGGTCAAGGGCACGGAGTTTGAGGCTTATCGCTTTTATGCTCTCCGCATTGCCGAAAAGGCGGATGGCACGATCGCCGGGAGCAAGATATTTTTCCCATTCCCCGCATCGGAATGCCATCGTGCAGGAATTACCCAAAATAAATGAATTGAAATGCACGCTGTCATTATGGTTCTTGTATATTTGCCAACCTACATGATGTTCGTTCAGTGTGACATCAGAATCATATACGTCATATTTGTGAAGTACCATAAAAGGATCATCGTAAACGTACAGGGCAATCAAAGCCCAAAACGGTATGGTGAACAGGACTAACTTTCGGACAAGACGCAGGAAAGCAGATCGTTTACGGATGTTTACACCAGTAATAGTATCCAGTTTTTTTTCCATCAGAATTGCAGATATATGAAGCCTTCCGTACCGAACTTGCCATAGGCAAACACGGCAAACACAATTAAATAATACACTGTCCAGCGAAATAAGGCAGGCTGCTTTTCAAAACGAAGGTGCAAGTCGCCTTTGGACATATAAAAGTCATAAAGCAGTATCAGCAACAAGGTGGAGCCTGCCACGATACAGATGTGGTCGGACATACCGATATTAATTTCTTTCCAGCTCGCATGGGTCTGAAAAGAAATACTCCGCAGGAAATAGAATGCGTCTGAAACGGACTGTGCCTTGAAAAACACCAGCGATACGGCAAAGATGAGATAGGTGCGGATAATTGAAAGCGTGGCGAACAGCCGTTTCCCGATACGCTTCCTTATCTTGTTCCGCATTTTTTCAGTCCTCAGTTCCCATACAATCACAAGTCCCTGTATGAATCCATAGACGGCAAATGTCCATCCCGCACCATGCCATATACCCAAGGCAATAAAGGTCACCATAAGGCTTGCAGCCACACCCCATTGCCCCCAACGGCGTGTAAGCGACGACAAAGGGAGAAAAAGGTAATCCCGTACCCAAGAGGAAAGGGAAATATGCCAGCGACGCCAGAACTCAGCCGTGGTTTGGGCGGCAAAGGGATGCGCGAAGTTGGGCGACAGTTTCAATCCAAACAGCATTCCTGTTCCAATCGCCATATCCGTGTAGCCGGAGAAATCGGCATAAAGTTCGACGGGATAGAGAAGGCAGGCCATAAGCAGTTGCACGCCTGAGACGGTGTGCATCGAATCGAACACCCCGTCAATATAGGGTCCTATATGGTCGGCAAGTAGCAGTTTCTTCACCAAGCCCACCACAATCAGCCTCAGGCCATAGGTTATCATGGAATAGGATGCAGGAGAGAGTCTTCGGACTTGCGGAAGCAAATCGGCGGACCGTTCAATCGGGCCAGACAGGAACTTCATGAACAGGAGCATATAAAGCAGGAAATCAATCAGACTACGTTCTGCCTTTTCCTCCTCCCAATAGACTTCCGTCAAGTAGCCGATGGCCTGAAAGGTATAGAACGACATTCCCAATGGGAAAATAAAACCAGAGTCTCCGTTTAAGCGGTTGGCGTAACGGAAACCAATCCAGCAGAGGACAAGACAGGATATGCTGCTCCAGTAAATCAAACTGGATCCTCTTTCCTTTTCGCAGGCTTGCTCGACAAGTATCGCCGCACCGTATGTAAAAAGGCTTACGACCAGTGCCGTGACAAGAAATGCGGGATTGAAGTATCCGATGAAAACTCCACTTGCCGCAAGCAAAACATACTTCCGTCCTTTATCACTGACAAAATGGTATAATGTGAAACAGAGCAGGAACAGCAGGACAAATTCAAGGGAAATGAATGACATTGCTTTTTCCTCCTATCCTATTGGGCCTTATTCATAATGGTATGACAAAGATCGCCCACATTTTTCAATTTCACTATCTCGCGAAACGAGAAACGCACACCGAACTTTTTCTCTATCTCGGTGAGCAGTACCATATTGGTCAGGGAATCCCATCCGTCCACATCGTGGGCAGTAGTGCTTTCTGTCAATGTGACGTCGTCTCTCTTTAATACTTTTCTGAATATTCCGTTCAAGATTTCCAATAATTCTGTTGTTTCCATATACTTGATTGCTTTTTTATTTATTGAGTGATGTTCTTTAATAGTTGGTTCCGGTCAATTTTGTTACTGTTGTTTTGTGGAAAACAAGGGATGAAGTGAATGCGACGGGGCAACATATAAGACGGCACATGGCTTAGCATATATCGTTCAAGTTCCTCCGTGTTTTCAGCATCCTTTTCTATAACAAGGTGCAGTTCACAATTTCCGCCAGAAGTATAAACCGGCAAAACCAAAGCGTTGCAAGTATGCTTGTAAAACGCCTTAACGTGGTGTTCTATTTCACCCAATTCTATCCTGAAACCTTGTATCTTTACTTGCGTGTCCTTACGACCACAATAAATAATATCTCCATCAGAATCTGCCAGACAAAGATCGCCGGTACGGTAATAGAGCTTTCCGGAGGAATCTGTAACAAAACTTTCCGCAGTTCTTTCGGGAGCGCACCAATATCCGCTCATTAACTGCGGCCCGGCAATCCACAATTCACCGATCTCGCCGATCGGAAGTCGTTTGCCCGAAGGGGAGGCAATCACATAGTCCATACCCTGAAAAGGTCTTCCTATTGCGGCCATACCGTTATGGTGCTTGACTCCTTCAGCCGGAATAACATACGAAGTGCAGTAGATGGTAGCTTCGGTAGGTCCATACAGATTGATTACCGTAGCATTGGGAATGCAAGGGCGAAATTCATCAAGCAGATTCACATCGGTGGCTTCGGCTGTGACTATGAGATAGCGCAAGTCCGGAAAACTGATTTCCCCAAAATAAGGACGTGATAACCGAAGCACGGAAGGGGCTACTGCCGCAAACGTGAGACGATGGCGCTCCATGAGATCCAATACGTTCAGGTATTTCATTCCTTTCTGCGGAACAGCATAGACACACGCTCCGAGGGTAAGTGGATAAAGAAACGACACGACGGAAACATCGAATGTCAGTTCGAACATCTGAAGCATACGGTCGTTTTTGTCCAGTTTCCATCCTAAAGCACGATAAGCCTGGTAGAAAGCATTCAGGTTCCTTCGAGATATCGGAACACCCTTGGGTTCTCCCGTACTTCCTGACGTGAAGATAATGTAAGCGGGCACGTCGGGATCAACCTCATACAGCACAATGCCGGACGGCAAAGCAGGCCGATATGAAGAGAGAGACACACGTTTGGCACTGATGTCAGCGGGAAGTATATTGCCATTCTCCCCACTGTAAAGCAACAGGCCAATACCGGATTGCCTGGCTATCCGACAGTTGCGCTCTGCTGGATAATCGGGATGCAACATGACATAGGTTTTCCCGGAAAACAACACAGCCAAGATGGATGCGTAGGTTTCGATACAATTTTCAGCCGTAATGCCAATAATGTCTTCCTTGAGATTTCTCAGCGTTTCACAAATACTTCCTGCCAATCCGAACAATTCCTGATAGGTATAGGTCCGGTCGTCAAGGACCAGTGCCGGACGCATGGCATGACAATTTGATGCCTGGGCTATAACTGCCAGCATATCTGCATCATTTTTCTTCTTCATATTCTCCGTTTACATTTTCTTGTTCTGCTTTCGGTTCATGCAGCACTGTTTTTCCTTTGGTGGCACCGGCACTAATCCCAATCATCCACAAGAAATGAGGAAAAGGCAATGTCAATTTCTCGGTATTTCCATTTTTTGTTGTTTTCATCTTTCTTTTCTATATTATAAGGTATTAGTTTTCTTTTGAAAAAATACATTGATAACTTCCAAAGTTTCAATAGCCTTCAGATGTCTCTTTCATCTTTTGACAATTGAATATTCGAGATCATATTTGTAATTACCAGATGTTTCACTACGAGTAATTCCACGATCTTTTATAGCTGCTCCTCTATTTTCTCATCCATATAACTGAAATTGACACAAAAACCACTATTCCACAACCGTGAATATTAGTTAAAAAATTCATTTTATCCCATCTATGTAGTAATTCTCTGCATCGTTCAGGCAAAACATCAATGCAGTCCACATACGAGATTCAATACTGGAGTATTTTAATAATGAGGCAGGCAAATCAGGATTGTGATCTATCTTTGATGAAAGGGATTATAGAATCAGATTCACTATCTCATTCTTTTTTCAAACCGGAAATTGTCATCCGGACCGCATGCATAGTTCGGTTGGGGGATGTGAAGTGGGATGGTGCGGATTGAAAGAATACTGGAGATTATTTTATTTCATTCTCATTCATCCGCTTAATCCAATAGGACCTCTTTCAGGCGAGTTGAGGTATTTTATTTTGTATAAAAGACAGGTATATATATACAAAAAAGGAAGTCCAAAACCTGTAATAATCAGTGTTTTAAGAACTTCCTTCTCTGTGATTCCGTTGCGATTCGAACGCAAGACCCACGCCTTAGAAGAATTTATCCAAAAAGATAGTTAATCCATTATTGTACAATACTATACGAGTGATTTATATTCTGAAAAAGACAAGTTTTTGAGCATTTTATAATCTATTCCGAGAACATTCCTCCCCTGCCAAGCAATATCCAGTCCGCCGATATTCCGTAGTCACGAACCAAGTATACAATCCATTCAGGTTTAAGAACGCTTACTTCCGGCTGGGTTCGTACCGTAACCAAATTCCACCTATTTATTTCGTATCTATTGGTAAATGTTTGCAGTCCCCTGATTTTCTTTTGAGCTTTCAACATGTCTATAGCCTCAAAGAATCTTTTAGTGACTAATACCCCTTCTCTTGATATATTCATAGCTCACGTATTTAGAGGTTAATATCAGAGCCTTTTCATGCAACCAAGTACATGATATATTGCTCTAATCATTTTTTTTGGTAGCTCCTGCACTCCGTATTCTGGAGACTTGTTAGCAGGAACCAAAGTATAATTCTCAGGATTTGAAGAAGGACCCAATCTTTTAATTGTTCTCATTCCATTTGTAGTTACGATAGCATATACCTCTCCAAGTGGAAGGAATGAAAAGTCATCTATCCGCTTCAGTGCAATTATATCGCCATGAGTGATTTCTGGCTCCATGGAATGGCCTGTAACATTGCACCAGCACGTTGCTTCATTATACTTTTGGAAGTCTATGTTGTATTCAGGATTAATCGTTTGGTCGTTTTCAACTATATCAAAACCTCCGATAAAATCCACATTATAATAAGGTACACCTGTTGTATAACTGATTTGAGGATTTATAGCTTTATCAACGAGCTCATTCAGGATCTGTTCCTTAAGGCGGTCCCTATTACTTTTCTGAACATCATGTTCAATAATACCTGCAATACTATCTCCATCCTTAAACATCGGGACATCGGCTCCAGACAACCAACCTGTCGTTAAATGGTATTTATCCTCGATTATCCTCTTATATGAGTCTTTGAATGAAGACACTCCATTTTCTATTCTTGAATAAGTATTCTGCCCTACATCAAGAATATCAGCCATTTGCTTTTGGGTCATATTCAAATGAACCCTTAGCTCTCTCAATCTATTCCCTTGACCATTATCCATACGAGTATAATTTGCATCCATTTTAAGGATATTTAATGGATAAAATATCCATATTATCCCAAATATGGATATATTTGCATATCCAAACTAATATAACAATACAAAGATAATGGAAAATGCAATAAAGACAAACACTTTGGTAGCGAATGGCAAAAAAATGACACTCAAGGGCTATTATAAAAGCCTCCCAGACCCTACCTACCCTAAGAAGGAGTTCGCCGCTGAATTAGCACGCCGTTGTAATGTATCAGAAGCGACGGTTAAAAACTGGATTATGTACGGATTCAGGCCGTTCAATGAGAAGCATATTGAAATCATTTCTGAAATGACCGGGATCAGACCTGAAGATTTGTGGAACGATTAAAAACATGTAGCAATGAATGATTTGGAGTTCTATATCTATGACAATGAGCTTTGGTGTATATTCCCTGATGGTAGAAACGAAAAAATCACCGAAGGGAGTGAACTCGTGAAACCCATACTTGAGGCAATAAGAGAGTTTTACCCTGAAGCGTATGCCGATTTAATGAAATGGTATCAGAAAAGTTCGGCAAGAGTACCTTACTTCCAGTTTCTTATGGTAAACCGATTCTGCAAATGCAACTTCGGCAATCTCGATAATACTAAAAAAGACATTAACAGAAAAGGACTATTCAACTTCGAGCACGTACAATGCCCGTTGAGAGGAGAATGCACACACGAAAACATTGTATGCAATCCAAAATTCAACAGCCGGATCTCGGATGCAGAAATGAGGGTCATGAAACTTGTAAACGATGGAATGAGCAACGAAGAAATAGCAAGTGAGCTCTACTTGTCACCGCACACTGTAAAGAACCACATCAAGTCAGTCTATTTAAAACTTGGAATACATGAGAAGTCCGAGTTTATCCAGTATGCGCAACGTAACCATATTTTTGAGAAGTAATTATGGTAAATGAAGAAGTTCTTAAGATAGTCTTTAACAATATCACATTCGGTCAGCGAAAGGCTGCTTCCATAGTCGGTGGAAGGCCAAGGCTTATCAGGCTAATAGAGAAAGGATTAATACGAGCCGAAAAGAAGAGTAGTTCACAAAGTGGAAAATGGTATTGTAATGGATGGGACTGCATAAAATACGCATCGTATAAATATATCGTAGATAATGTAAGGTGATTCACCCCAGTTATACTTAGTTAATGTGCTGAAAATAAAAGACTTACATAGATGTCAATCAAAATAAATAAAGTATATTTACATATACAAAGGACTATAAAAGATAAAAGTATGAAGAAGATGTATTTGATATGGGCGGTGTCAATATTGGCAACACACCTGACAATCAGGTCGCTCAGCTTTATGTTTTGGTTGTCATTCACAGTATTTATGATAACATCCGTATTTGTAGCATACACTTGGGATAAAGAGTATAAAAAGCGAACAATTAATAATACTTCGGATGATGAATAAAGAACTTGAAGAGTTATACGCAGAACTTGAAAAGGTAAAATCATTCCCAGAAGAGTATCTGCCAGAATATGGATATTCGCCTAAGGACGAAATCATTGGACTAATAGTAGAAGATATTAAAGAACTGGAAGAAGAAATGAATAATTCCGAAAGCTATTGCTCAGACGATGAAATTGAAATGGAACGTACATCACTTTGCATGAGCCTTGGGTGCGACATGAAGTCGCATAGATAATTGTTGGAAT
>ULOG01016912.1_pt1 | contig 29047 bp, 27 predicted proteins | sample 1952401 | NCBI WGS metagenome assembly ULOG01 (sample SAMEA4835598, study PRJEB28245) | human gut metagenome | biome: gut microbiome; material: fecal sample | place: Denmark | collected 2008
AAGCTGGAATACAGAGGATATGATTCGGCAGGAATCGCCGTTTTTCAGGACGGAGAAATCAGAGTAAGCAAAACCAAGGGAAGAATTGCTGATCTGAAGAAAAAAATACTTCAAGAGGGTGTAATTCACGGAGGTACCTGCGGTATAGGCCATACAAGGTGGGCTACTCACGGAGAGCCGTCGGACATTAATTCGCATCCTCACGGAAACGCCGAGATTTCTATTGTGCATAACGGTATTATTGAGAACTACCAGAAAATAAAAAGCTTTCTGGAGAAAAAGGGCTATGTTTTTGAAAGTCAGACGGATACGGAAACGGTAGCAAAGCTTTTGGATTATTACTATAACGGCGATCCTATGGAAACTATCCAAAAGGTGCTTGGAGATATAGAGGGTTCTTATGCTCTCGGTATTGTTTTCAAGGATTTTCCTGAGTCTGTTTACGCTGTAAGAAAGGATTCGCCTCTTATTGTGGGTATCGGAGACGAAGAGGCTTTTATTGCTTCCGACGTTCCGGCAATCCTGAAATTTACAAGAAACTACTATTTGCTTGATACCGATGAAATAGCTGTACTTAGCAATGGCAGGGCTCAGATCTTTGATAAATACGGCACTCCTGTTGAAAAACAGCTTATGGTTGCGGATTGGGATATGGAAGCAGCGGAAAAGGGCGGATATGAGCATTTTATGCTTAAAGAAATAAACGAGCAGCCAAACGCAATAAAGCAGACAATTTCTCCGCGTATAAAGAACGGAATGCCTAATTTTGAGGAGTGCGGTATGACTGCTGAAAAGCTGGCATCATATCATAGTATATTTGTCGTTGCCTGCGGTACCGCAATGCATGCAGGACTTGTGGGAAAGTATGTAATAGAAAAGCTTGCCAGGGTGCCGGTTGCTGTTGACGTTGCTTCTGAGTTCAGATACAGGGATCCGATCATAGGCAAAGGCGATCTAGTGATAGTTGTTTCACAGTCCGGCGAAACGGCTGATACTCTCGAAGCCTTGAAGCTTTCAAAGCGGCTTGGAGCAGATACGCTTGCTATAGTCAACGTTGTCGGTTCTTCGATTGCAAGAGAGGCGGATATGGTCATCTATACTCATGCAGGCCCTGAGATATCCGTTGCTTCCACAAAAGCGTACAGCGTTCAGATCTCTGTTTTTTACCTGCTTGCTTTTTTGCTTTCCTATGTAAAAAACATGATCTCGGAGGATGAGTGCAAAAGACTTACCTCTGTGCTTGAAAGCGTTCCTAACATGATAGATGTTATTTTGAAGCAGGAAAAATCCTGCCAGTATGTAGCTTCTCAGCTTATTAACTCCGAAAATCTTCTTTACATCGGCAGAGGACTGGATTATGCCCTTTCGATGGAGGGATCCTTGAAGCTCAAAGAGATTTCATATATTCATTCCGAGTCCTACGCTGCCGGTGAGCTTAAGCACGGAACTATATCGCTGGTTACCGAAAGTATGCCGCTTATCGCCGTTGCGACACAGAGAGATTTGTTTGACAAGACCGTCAGCAATGCCAAGGAAGTTAAAGCCAGAGGCGGAAAGGTTATTTTTGTAACGCATGATTACATTAATGTTGACGATGACGTTGCTGATTATAAGATAGGCCTGCCAACTATCGACGATGTATTAATGCCTATGCTTACGGTAGTTCCGCTGCAGCTTATTGCGTATTATACGTCGGTGCTCAGAGGCAACGATGTTGATAAGCCGAGAAATTTAGCTAAATCTGTAACAGTGGAATAAATTCTAGTGCCTGCGTATTGCAAACGCTTTTTTTGGTGTATCGGATTTTTGTAAAATGTCGGGGATTTGGTTTATAACGGTATCGGCATATTAATGATTCGTGCTGTATTCTCTATGAGAGGAGATAACGTTTTGACGAAGTTGAAAAGCAAAATTTCTGTCAGCGGAAGAACGGCTGCAGCGATAATATTGTTTGCAGGGCTTATGCTTCTGATGTTTTTTGTTATTGCCGAATCTGAAAAGTATGCAGACACTGAAAATGCCGGCATTGATTTTCCTGATGTGAAAGAGCTTAGCGAGGGTTGGACGGTCTCAGGGAGTTCTATAGAAAATATAAACGGATATAAATTTACCGGTAAAATAGCAATTACAAACGTTATTCCTGACGATATGCCGGGCGCGTCTGTACTGTTTTTTGATTCTCAGGGATTGACCTGCAAGGTTTACGTTGATTCGCAGGAGATATATTCATATGACAGCGGTCAGAAGTTTGACAGATCCAAGATCCTTTCTGATATAAATTGTTTTGTAATGCTTGACGACGGAGATAAGGGGAGAACAGTAACTATAGAATTTAGTTCCCCTAATGGCGAGGGAACTCTGCCGTCTGTCAATTACAGCAGCGAGAGCGGACTTATCAAATATTTGTTCTTAAAGGACGGTTTTTCGGTTTTATTTTCAGTACTGCTTTTATTTATATCTCTGTGTCTTATATTTGTTTATATTGTTTTTATATCAAAGAAAATTGCGCTGCAAAATAAGTGCTTGTTCTATCTCGGCGCTTTCATTATGCTGGCAAACTTATGGATAATTACAAATACCCAGGTTTTACAGTTTATTACCGACAAGGTAACTGTCGTTGCCTTGATATCATATTATTCTTTCGCTCTGCTTCCGGTATTGTTTTTGCTTTTTATCGGAGATTTCTGCACTTACGGGAAAAAATTTATTTCTTGGTTTTGTATAGCTGAACTTGCAGTCCTTGTCGGCCTGAGTATAAGTTTTCTTGCAGACGGACCTGATATAGCTGAAACACTTTATGCCGTCCATGGAATGGTTGTGCTGTCTGATATTGTTGCTGTAATTTGTATAGAAGTTAATATAAAAAAGAAAAAGGACGGAAGAACCTGCCGGCGCCTGCTTTATGCGACGTTTGTACTGAGCGGATTTTCAGTTATACAGCTGCTTTCGTACTATATCAAATCTGACTTTGTCGGTAATTCGCTTTGGTTTGAGGCGGGTCTGCTGATATTTATAATAATGCTGGCAAGGCTTTCTATGTACAAGGCTATAGATCTTCTTGAGATAAACGCTCAGAACAGTGTTTATAAAAAGCTTTTGTATACCGATTCGTTGACCCAGCTGGGCAGCAGAATGGGCTTTGACCAGTATATAGATATGCTTGGAAAAAAGCTGTGCTGCGGCGATAAGATTGCATTTCTGGTAATGGACCTTAACAATCTGAAGGAAACAAACGATGTTCTCGGACATATGAGCGGTGATAAGCTTATAAAGGATATGGCTGAATGTATTAAAACTGCTTTCGGCGCTGATGTAAAGTCGTTCAGAATAGGCGGAGATGAATTTGTTTCTGTTTTTGTAAATAACGAGATGACTGCACAAAATGCCAGACGTGGGCTTTTGTCAGTTATAGAAAGATTCAATCTTGCGTATCATTCTAATATTTCTGTTTCAATAGGATGCTGTGATTCCAGGATCAAGGGAAGCGTACCTAAAACAGATCTGCTGAACGCTTTTAAGCAGGCTGATGACAATATGTACGCAGTTAAGGCTGAAATGCACAGAATTTCAGGAAAAACAAGATGATTTTCAGGCAGCCATATAAAACGGTTGCCTGTTTTTGTGAAAGGATAGTTGTATTATGGGTAAATATTCTGCTTATGTTTTTGATTTTGATTTAACGCTTGCTGATTCTTCAAAAGGAATTTTAATCTGCTTTAAGCATACGCTGAATAAATTCGGATATGAGATACCGGATGACGACACTATTTACCGCTCGATAGGCTTAACGCTGGTAGACGCATTCGACATTCTTACTGGAATCGAGAATAACCCGCAGAGAGAGGAAATGCGCAGAGAATATGTTAAGATCGCCGATAAGGAGATGGTCAGGAATACGTTTTTTTACGACGATGCAATAGCCATTCTTCAGGTTCTTCAGCATGCAGGTCTGAAGGTTGGAATAGTATCTACAAAATACAGATATAGGATAGCGGATACGTTCAGAGAACAGGCAGGGTGTTTTCCTGTTGATATTGTTATCGGAGGAGAGGATGTAAAGTCTGCGAAGCCTGATCCGTCAGGACTTAATATGATAATAGAAAAGCTGGAAGAAAACAAGGAAAACGTTCTGTATATAGGTGATAGCTATATAGACGCTCAGACAGCTATGAATTCCGGCGTTGATTTTGCCGGAGTTACAACGGGTTCGACTACCAAAGAGGACTTCATGAAATATCCTCATGTATGCGTTTCAGAAAGCCTTTCTGGTATTTTTGCCGAAATTAACAATTGCAAGTAAAATAAATATTAAAATTATATTAAATTTGCTTGCTATTTGACAGGTAAAATGGTATAATATAAGTTGAATATTTATGAGCTGATTTTGTTGCAGGCGGAGTATATATGATACGTCTCAGGCAGGCTGAGACGCTGTCTGTATCAGCGGAAAGGACAGTTTAATGATTAAGAGCATGACCGGCTTCGGAAGAGAGCGGCGTATAATAAACGGCAGGGAGATAATCGTGGAAATCCGTTCGGTAAACCACAGATATTATGAGTTTACCGCAAGAACTCCCAGGGCCTACGGCTATCTTGACGAAAAGCTGAAAAGTTTTATGCATAACGCTATTTCCAGAGGCAAGGTTGAGGTTTCCGTTTCTATATATAATCAGGAAGGCGCAAGTGCGAATATTGAAATAAACCGCGAAATAGCCAAAGGTTATGTAGGCGCGCTCAGGGGTTCGGCGCAGGAGCTTTCGCTGGACGACGATCTGTCGCTTTCAAGCATTATGCGCCTGCCGGATATATTCACTGTAGTAAAGGTGACCGAAGACGAGGAGGAGATCTGGAACGGCGTCAAAGAAACCGCTCAGTGCGCTCTGGAGAGATTCGTTGAAATGCGCAATACTGAGGGTGTAAAGATGTTTGAGGATATTAATTCACGCCTTGATGCTATTGAAAAGCTGGTCGGTGAAGTTGAGATACAGTCTCCTAAGGTTACTGAGGCATACAGAGAAAGACTTTATACAAAGCTTTGCGAGATTCTTTCCGATAAGAATATAGACGAGCACAGGATACTTACCGAAGCTGCTATATTTTCAGAGAAAACGGCTGTGGACGAGGAAACTGTAAGACTTCGCAGTCATATCTCACAGTTCAGGGATCTTATCGGCAGCAGCGAGCCTGTAGGCAGAAAACTTGATTTTCTTGTTCAGGAGCTGAACCGCGAGGTCAATACTATCGGTTCAAAGGCTCAGGATCTTTCTATTACAAAAATGGTTGTGGAGCTTAAATCTGAAATAGAAAAAATCAGAGAACAGATTCAGAATATTGAATAACCGGAGGATTTGCTATGCAGTTGATTAATATCGGTTTCGGCAATATGGTTTCTTGCGATAGGGTGGTGGCGATAGTCGCTCCGGAATCCGCACCTATAAAAAGAATCATACAGGATGCCAGAGACAAGGGTACTCTTATAGATGCAACGTACGGCAGAAGAACAAGAGCGGTTATCGTTATGGACAGCGATCATGTGGTTTTGTCGGCGGTCGCTCCGGAAACTGTAGGCGCAAGATTTGAAATCGACGAGGAGGATAACGATGAATAAGGCAAGACTGTTTGTGGTTTCCGCTCCGTCCGGCTGCGGAAAGGGAACTATATTGAGCGAGGTCTTTAAAAACAGCGATGTGTTTTACTCGGTGTCCTGTACTACACGTGATCCGAGAGAGGGCGAGGTTGACGGAGTTCATTATCATTTCATTGACGACGTTCAGTTTGAAAGAATGGCGGCTGAAAACGGTTTTCTTGAACATGCCGGATTTGTAAAGCATTATTACGGAACTCCTGTCGAACCGGTTATCAGAAACCTTTCGGAAGGAAGGGATGTTGTGCTTGAAATAGAGACTAACGGCGCATTTCAGGTAAAAAAAGCAATGCCCGAAGCGGTGTTGATTTTTATTCTTCCGCCTTCTGTTGAGGAGCTGAAACGGCGCCTGAACAAAAGGGGAACCGAAAGCAAAGCTGTAATAGAAGAGCGTGTTAAAGCCGCTGCTGACGAAATAGCAAAGGCGTACGATTACGATTATGCCATTATGAACGACGGACTTGAAGACGCTGTCAGAGATTTTGAAACGGTTATGAGATCTGCCAAGGAGGATTCTTCTGAGGCGGATGTGTTCAGAACCGAGAATAAAGATATAAAAAATATGATTGATGAGGTGCTTAAAAATGCTTAGACCGGCAGTAGTAGAAATTTTAAAGAATAATGAAAGTTATTACTCTCTTGTAATTGCTGTCGCAAAACGTGCAAGAGAAATTACCGACGCCGCTTTTGAAAATAAGGAAATACTTGATGAGAAGCCCGTTAAAACCGCTGTGGATCAGTTTTATTCAGGAGAATATAAGCTTATTGAGGATCCCAGTCTGAAGAGCTGAACATGATTATAGGGGGATAGTGTGAATGCGTGGTTTGTTTTTGGTGGCTAAGGTAGCAATAAGCCGTGCCGCTTACAGCTTTGACTGCGAATACAGTTACATTGTTCCCGATGAAATGAAGCCGGATATCCAAAACGGCTCCAGGGTAATCGTTCCGTTTGGTAACGGAAACCGGCGCACTATAGGTTTTGTTACCAGGATGTATGAAACGCCGGAATTTAACGAGAAGCTCAAGCCGCTTTTGAAGCTTATAGATCAGGAATCTCTTGTTACCGACGAAATGCTCAGAATTATATTCTGGCTTAAGGAGAATACTTTCTGCACTTTCTTTGACGCTTATAAAACGGTAGTTCCAACAGGGTTCAGCTACAATTTTTCACAGCATTTTTCTCTGGCGAATACCTATATTCCAGATGATGAGCTTGACGAGAAGGAGCTTAATGTAATCAATTTTATGAGATCCGCCGAGAGTCAGCGGGAGGTCGATAACTTTCTTGATTTTACCGCCAATCCCAGACTGAAAAAAATAGTGACCGGTTTGATTGACAAGGGCTATATTCAGGAAGAGGATAAGCTTAAAAGGCGCGTAGGCGATGAAACGGTAAAAATGGTAAGGCTCTCGGATGAATACCTTAGTTCTATTGAAGCAGGAATATCCGTTTCTCTGACTCAGAAGCAGAAGCTGGTGGTAAACCTGCTGGAGGATTGCTCAAGCGCTTCCGTAAAGGAAGTTTGCTATATGACTAACTGTACTTCCTCGCTTTTAAAGCGTATGGTGCAGAAAAAGATCATCGCCGAATATAAATATGAGGTAATGAGAAACGCTATCGGCGGAGTTGAAGAGATTTCAGATCCGGAGAGTATTGTGCTTAATGACGAGCAGCAGAAAGCCTATGACGGAATTATGTCGCTTATTGAGAGCAATAAGCCTGCGGGCGCGCTGCTTTACGGCGTTACAGGAAGCGGAAAAACCGCCGTTTTCTTTCGGCTGATAAGTTCGGCGCTTAAAGCAGGAAAAACGGCTCTTATGCTTGTTCCGGAAATTTCCCTTACGCCTCAGATGCTAAGTAGATTTAAAGCTTATTTCGGCGGCTGTATAGCAGTTCTTCATTCCTCTCTTTCACTGGGTCAGAGAACAGATGAGTTCAAGAGGATAAAGAACGGCGAAGCCAAAATAGTAATTGGGACCAGAAGCGCAGTGTTTGCGCCATTAGCTAATATAGGCGTTATTATTATGGACGAGGAAGGGGAGCATACTTATAAATCCGAAACCTCTCCGAGATATCACGCAAGGGACGTGGCTATACAGAGATGCGGCTTTCACAATGCCGTGCTTGTTATGGCTTCTGCAACTCCGTCGCTTGAAAGCTTTTATTACGCAAAAAACGGAAGATTTCATTTGTTTGAAATGCACAAGAGATATAATGACGCAGTCTTGCCCGAGGTTGAAATAGTAGATATGCAGCAGGAAGCCGAGGCAGGAAACTATTCTTTATTCAGCCGCAGACTTATGGATAAGATAGGAGAAAATCTATCAAAAGGCGAGCAAACGATACTGCTGCTTAACAGACGGGGGTTTAACACCTATGTGTCGTGTCTTGATTGCAAGAAGCCGCTGTCTTGTCCCAAATGCGGAATTCCGCTGACATATCACAAAAAGAACGACAAGCTGATGTGTCATTACTGCGGCTTTGCTATGGATAATGTAAGCGCATGTCCTGAATGCGGTTCTGATCATCTGCATACCGGAGGCGTAGGAACGCAAAGAGTGGAGGATGAGCTTTTAAAGGCATTTCCTGAGGCACGGATACTGAGAATGGATGCGGATACGACCTATTCAAGGTATTCATACGAGGAGGGCTTCAAGTCTTTTGAAAACGGTGAATTTGACATAATGCTAGGAACTCAGATGATAGCAAAAGGTCTAAATTTTCCGAATGTGACGCTTGTCGGAGTTGTGTCGCTTGACAAAGCGCTTTTTACCGGCGATTTCAGAAGTTATGAAAGAACGTTTTCTTTGATCACTCAGGTCGCAGGGAGAAGCGGACGCGGTGAGAAGTCTGGCTTTGCTTATCTTCAGACGTTTGTTCCGGATCATTACGTGCTTAATCTGGCGGCCCAGCAGAATTACGATGAATTTTATGAGCAGGAAATCGCTTTAAGACGGTCGCTTACCTATCCGCCGTTTTGCGATATATGTGTTATAGGCTTTTCCTCACCTATGGAAAGTAAGTCTATAGAGGCTTCCGATTGGTTTGTGGCTCGAATGAGCAGCTATATAAAAGAAAACGGAATAAAAATACCGCTGCGCGCGTTGGGCCCTGCTCCCTGTACGCTCGAGAGGATAAACAATAAATTCAGGTACAGACTTATTCTGAAATGCAAGAATTCAAAAACTTTCAGAAGTGTTATCAGCTATATGCTGACTGAATTCTATAAAAACAAAAGTTTTGTAAAGGTAAGTATTTACGCCGACATTAACGGAGATATAGGTTTGTAAGAAAGGAAATAGGACTTATGGCAATCAGAAATATATTAAATAAGAGAGATGAAACTCTCCATAAAATTTGTAAGCCTGTTGAAAAATTTGATGAAAAGCTCTGGACGCTGCTTGACGACATGGCAGAAACCCTTAAAAAAGCTGAGGGAGCAGGTCTTGCAGCTCCGCAGGTGGGCATTCTGAGGAGAGCTGTTGTTATCGATGCCGGTGAGGGACTGTGCGAACTGATAAATCCTCAGATACTTGAAGAATCCGAGGAAAAGCATAAAGTGATAGAGGGATGCCTTTCATGTCCGGGCGAATGGGGATATACTGTCAGACCTGTCAGAGTGAAATTCAAGGCGCAGGACAGAAATGGAAATTGGTACGAGAAAGAAGTATCGGATCTTTTTGCACAGGCTGTGTGCCATGAAACAGAGCATCTGGACGGACATTTGTTCCTTGAAAAGGTAGTCGAATTTGTAGACGTAGACGAAAAATAAAAAATCCGCATAAGCGAGGTATAACAGTGAATATAATTTTTATGGGGACTCCTGATTTTGCAGTTCCGGCGCTGAAAGCGCTGTATAATTCCGCTCACAATGTGACGGCGGTTTTTTGTCAGCCGGATAAGCCTAAAGGGAGAGGCTATAAGTTAGCCTCTCCTCCTGTCAAGGTTGTAGCTCAGGAGTATGGCACGCCCGTTTATCAGCCTTCCAGCTTAAAGAAAGACGGCAAAGAGTACATTGACTTAATTTCAGGCTTAAATCCGGATTGTATAGTAGTAGCGGCATACGGAAAAATACTTCCAAAGACGGTGCTTGATATACCTAAGTACGGCTGCGTTAATATTCATGGTTCTTTACTGCCTAAATACAGGGGAGCAGGTCCGATCCAATGGGCTGTGCTTAACGGAGAAAAAGAAACCGGTATTACTACCATGCTTATGGGAGAGGGTCTTGATACGGGAGATATTCTTCTGCAGGAGTCAACTACCATAGGAAAGAATGAAACGTCGGCTGAGCTTTTTGACAGATTGGCTGAAATGGGCGCCGAGCTTATGCTCAAAACGCTTGAACAGCTTGAGAATGGCGGGATTGTTCCGCGCAGACAGGACGAAAGCAAAGCTTCTTACGCCCCTATGCTTTCAAAGGATATGTGTCCGATAGATTTCTCTCAGCCGGTAAAGAAAGTTCATAATCACATTTGCGGACTTTCCGATTGGCCGTGTGCCGTTACTGAGCTTAACGGCAAAAGGCTGAAAATTTACAGATCGGAGATCGTATCTGAATCACCCAGCGGAAAACGTCCCGGAGAAATAGTTGATCCGAAAATATTTTCAGTTGCCTGCTCCGATGGTGTTATCAGATTTACAGAGGTTCAGTCTGAAGGCTCTAAGCGTATGAAAACAGAAGATTATCTCAGAGGAAAACCTTTGAGCGGGGACGAAAAGTTGATATAATGGTGTAAGTTGATTTGACTTTACAGCGCAAAAACTGACAAGGTTATTAACTTTATGCAACGATTTAAACTGCGCATCTGAACTACAATTCAGCCGTGATCGATATAAAGTTACATGACTTGACAGTGCGAAGCGTGTCTGGTTGTACACCTTGACGTCGTATTTTTAGTGTGAACATAACAAATTGGAGATTTAAATGGGAAATTCAAGAAAAACGGCATTAAGGCTGTTGACAAAGCTTGAAAGCAATTCATCATATTCAAATATTCTGCTTGATGATACTTTGAAAAAATCAGATTTGAGCTTACAGGATAAAAAATTTGTTTCTGCTTTGTTTTACGGAGTACTTGAACGCAGACTTACCCTTGACAGGCTGATAGAAAAATATTCAAAAAAGCCCGGAAGCAAGCTGAGCTCCGAAGTCAGAAATATTCTGAGAATTGGTTTTTATCAGCTTCTTTATATGGATTCTGTGCCGGACAGCGCAGCCGTGGACGAATCTGTCAAGCTTGCAAAGAATAACAGGAATGCGTCGGTGAGCGGTTTTGTTAACGGTATGCTGAGAGAATTCATACGAAACGGAAAAAATCTTCCGGTCGGCGTAAATGAAGCTGAAAAGCTTTCGATTGAGTATTCATGTCCGGAATGGCTGGTGGAAAAGTGGCTGGACGAGTACGGAAGAGAAGTAACCATGGCATTACTTGAAACTTCCGTCGGACAGGCTCCGACTACTGTCAGGGCAAATACATTGAAAAGTACTGTTGAGGATATTATATCTGTTTTGCAAGGCGACGGCTTCGGCTGTGAGAGGGTCGGATATGCGGACGGATGTATAAAAATCTGCGGCTCAGGCTCAGTAGAATGCAGTGATGCTTATAAAAAGGGGCTTGTTCATGTCCAGGATCTGTCCAGTCAGATCTGCTGCGCAGCATTGGATGTCCGCCGGGGGGATCTTGTCCTCGATATGTGCTCCGCTCCCGGAGGAAAAGCCTTTACGGTCGCTCAGCTTATGGGCAACGAAGGCGAGATTTATTCTTACGATCTGCATGAAAGCCGGGTCAAGCTAATAGCAAGCGGTGCAAAGCGTCTGGGGATCAGTATTATTAAAGCTGAAACAAACGATGCAAAGCTTTTTAATGGTAATATTCCGCAGGCTGACAGAGTTTTGTGCGACGTGCCTTGTTCCGGGCTGGGAGTCATAAGACGTAAGCCTGAGATCAAATATAAAAATCCCGGCGATTTTGAAAGACTTTCTGAAGTGCAGTACAAAATTTTGGACACTTCATCAAGATATCTTAAACCCGGAGGAACGATTGTTTATTCGACATGCACCTGTTCAAGGGCAGAAAACGACAGGGTCATAGAACGCTTTTTAAGCAAACACAGTGATTTTGAGCCGTGCGCTCTCGGAAAAGGAGTAACCGGCTTTGAAAATGAATATAAAGTAACTATAACGCCGGAGAAATTCGGTTCGGACGGATTTTTTATTGCGAAGCTAAGAAAACTGAGGTGAGATTACGGTACAGACTTGCGATAACGGAAAAATTGATATATTGTCTATGCTGCCTGACGAGCTGGAGAACGCCGTTGCAGAGATTGGTGAGAAAAAATTCAGGGCAAAGCAGATTTTTGAATGGCTTCATGTAAAAAAAGTTTCCGATTTTGACCAGATGACTAATCTATCTGTACAATTTCGCGATGTTTTAGATCAAAAATTTTGTATAAAATCACTATTTATATGTAAAAGACTTGAATCCAACAGCGATAATACTGTAAAATATCTATATGAGCTTGAAGACGGTAATCATATTGAATCCGTGCTTATGGAATACAGTTACGGAAATACGCTTTGCGTGTCTACTCAGGTAGGCTGTAAAATGGGGTGCCGATTCTGTGCTTCTACTATCGCGGGATTTAAAAGAAATCTATCTGCAAGCGAGATTCTGCTTCAGATTTATGAGGCGGAGCGTGACAGCGGCAGAAAAATTTCCGGAGTGGTTTTAATGGGAATAGGGGAGCCGCTTGATAATTACGATAATGTTGTTGACTTTCTCAGACTTTTGTCGTGTCCCGAGGGAACCAATATGTCTTTAAGGCACGTTTCATTGTCTACCTGCGGAATTGTTCCCAGGATATACGATCTTGCCGGTCTGAATCTCGGACTTACCCTTTCGGTTTCGCTTCATGCTTCCGACAATGCGGAAAGAAGTGAAATTATGCCGATAAACAACAGGTATGATATAGATTGTCTTATGAAAGCATGCAGGGATTATTTTAAAACGACAGGCAGGCGTATTTCTTTTGAATATGCGCTTATAGATGGGCATAACGATTCAATGGACGACGCGCGCAGGCTTGCTAAGCTGCTTGAGAATTTCGTGTGTCACGTAAATATTATTCCTGTAAATAAAATAAAAGAAAGAAATTACAGCTCCGACAGAAAATCTGCACAGAGGTTCAGAAAATATCTTGAGGAGCTTGGCGTAAACGCTACGGTAAGACGTACGCTTGGCGCCGATATCGATGCCGCCTGCGGTCAGCTCAGGCGTGAATATGAAATATAAGAAAGGTGGTGAACTGCTTGTATTTGGCTTCAAATACGGATATAGGCAAAGTACGCAAAGAAAATCAGGATCGCGTTAGAATTGGAATGATAGACGACAATACCGCTCTCGCTGTTGTATGTGACGGTATGGGCGGAGCGCTTTCCGGCGGGGTTGCAAGCGAGGTTGCAATTACGTCGATTTATGACAGGATCGCTGAGAATTACCGGGCGGACGCCGGAGCGAACAGCATAAGAAATCTTATGCTTACGGCGGTGCACGGAGCCAATACCCTTGTTTATGAGAAAAGCAGGGAGGATATTGACAAAAACGGAATGGGAACTACCTGTGTCGCCGCTTTGGTTGCGGGGCGAAAATGCTATATAGTCAGCGTAGGGGACAGCAGGGCGTACCTTATGACCGAAAGCAAAATAGAGCAGATTACCACCGATCATACCTATGTTCAGATGCTTTACGAGCAGGGTATGATAAAAAAGGAAGAAATAAAGACTCATCATATGAAGAACGTTATTACAAAGGCCGTAGGCGTTGAGGCCGACGTTGAGGTAGATTATTTCGAGCTTGAGCCGGAGGGTAATTTTACGCTTCTGCTATGCTCAGACGGAATGTCAAATTATTGCACCGATGAAATCATATATGACTTTGTCTTTGGAAAAAATCTTGACGATGCTGTTGCAGATTTAATAAATTATTCCAATGAAAAAGGCGGTAAGGATAATATTACCGTGGCGCTTATAGCAAATTAAAAGAACGAAGAAAAAAGGCGGTGATTTTCCGCCGGGGATGCAGAAATTAAAGCTAGGAGTTGAATTTAATGGATTCTAATATCGGCAAAAAGCTGGACGGCCGTTATGAAATTACAGAGCTTATAGGCGTCGGCGGAATGGCTGACGTTTACAAGGCTGTTGACGTTATGGAAAACCGTGTAGTTGCGGTTAAGATCCTTAAAGATGAATTTTCCCAGAACGAGGAATTTCTCAGACGTTTCAGAAATGAAAGCAAGGCTATTGCCGTTCTTTCACACCCCAATATCGTAAAGATTTACGATGTTGGATTTACGGATGAGATTCAGTTTATCGTTATGGAGTACATAGACGGGATCACTCTGAAGGAATTTATCGAGCAGCAGGGAGTGCTGCGCTGGAAGGATGCTCTTCATTTTGTAACTCAGATTCTCAGAGCTCTCCAGCACGCTCATGATAAAGGAATTGTTCACAGAGATATCAAGCCGCAGAATATTATGCTTTTCGCCGACGGAACCATTAAGGTGATGGATTTCGGTATCGCAAGGTTTTCGAGAGTTGACGGAAAGACTATTTCGGATAAGACTATCGGTTCCGTGCATTATATTTCTCCCGAGCAGGCAAGAGGCGATATGACCGACGAAAGAAGCGATATTTATTCTGTCGGAGTTATGCTTTATGAAATGCTTACCGGAAGAAAGCCTTTTGACGGAGAAAATCCGGTGGCTATCGCTCTGAAGCATATGCAGGAGAATGCGGTTCCTCCAAGCGAGATCATGCCGTCTATTCCCGAAGCTCTTGAGGAGATCGTAATTCATGCGATGGAGAAAAATCCTGCAAGACGATATCAGTCCGCCGCTGAGATGATAAAGGATATTGACACCTTTAAGCTCAATCAGTCGGTTGTTTTCGGTTATAAAAATAATACTGTGGACGATTTACAGGATGAATCCACCAGATATTTCAGCCCTGTTCCGATGGACGGAGAAGAGGAAGATTACGACGAGGATGATTACGAGGAGGAAGACGATGACGAGCCGGAGAAGCGTTCCTATGTGGTTCCTATTCTGATGGCGGTTACCGTGGCGGTTGTCATTATCGCAGCAGTCGTAATTGCATACGTAGTAATAAAGAATTTCAGCGCTCCGAGCACTCACACCTCGACTATAACCATTCCGAACTTTGTAGGTAAAAATATAGTTCAAGTCCAGCAGGATTATAAAGATAAGCTGAATTTTGATATTAGCGAGGAATACAGTACCGAATATGAAGAAGGCATTATCATGTGGCAGTCCGTAACGAATAAAAGCGTACGCGAAGGCTACACGCTTTCCCTTACGGTCAGCAAGGGACAGAAGCTTATCACGGTGCCTGATATGACGAACAAAACCGAAGAGATTGCCAGAAGCGAGCTGACGAGCGCCGGATTTAACGCTGTTTTCCGATATTCATACGATGACAACGTGGCGGAAGGGCTGGTTATAAAGACGGAGCCCGCTGCCGGAGAGCAATATCCGGAGGGCGCCGATATTCTGGTATTTATCAGCCGCGGCGAGATGGAAACACAGGTTAAAGTTCCTAACGTAGTCGGGCTTACTGAAGAAAAGGCGCTGGCTAAACTTACGGAGAACAAGCTTACCGGAAAGGTTCAGGAGGTTCAGCACGAAGGCGACAAGGGCAAGGTCGTTTCCCAGAGTATTAACGATGGCGAGTATGTGGATAAGAAAACGGAAGTTATCATTTACGTTTCCACAGGTGAGACCGATCCCATAGATATGCAGCTGAGATTACCGCTTCCTTCAGGAGTGCACGGTTCATATACGATTGAGGTGTACCGTGACGGAAATGTGGCTTACACACAGTCGGTGGCAAGAGCTGAAACGGTTGCCGGAGGTACAGTAAATATTAATATTTCAGGAAAGAAGACTGAAACGCTTACGATAAATATCAGAAATGATGAAACCAATCAGACTGTTCAGTATGCAAGATATAACGTTGATTACGACAATCAGGAAATAACTCTTGAGGGCAGTCTGAATGAGAGCGGATTGCTTGGTATAACTCCAGAAACAACAACGACTACAACAACTACTACCACTACAACAACTACTACTTCGTCTAGTGAGCCTACAGACGTTCCGCCGGCTGAGGAATCGTCCGATGAAGATTTAACGGAACAATAAAGCGCTATGACAGGTTTAATAATTAAAGCAATCGGGGGCGTCTACACTGTAGAAGCCTCCGACGGCGTTTATGAATGTAAGGCAAGGGGAGTTTTCCGAAAAAGAGGAGTTTCTCCTGTTTGCGGGGATATTGTGGATTTTTCTGTTGAAAAAGACGATACCGGAGTTGTAACTGAAATTCACGAAAGAAAGTCGCTTCTTATAAGACCGCCGCTTGCCAATCTTGATTTGCTTGTATTTGTAACTTCTACATGCGAACCGGAGCCTAATCTGCTGTTACTGGATAAGTTTATTGCTATAGCCGAGTATAAAAAAATAACTCCCGCTATTGTTTTTACAAAAATAGATAAAGCTGATTGTTCGGAATATTGTAAGATCTACAGCGGTGCGGGGATCAACGTTTTCTGCGTTGACAACACTACCGGAGAAGGCGCAGATAAGGTTAGGGATTTTCTTCGAGGAAAGCTTTCGGCTTTTACCGGCAATACGGGAGTCGGCAAATCATCGCTGCTCAATAATATTTTTCCCGGACTTGATCTGGCTACAAACGAAATAAGCCGAAAGCTGGGAAGAGGAAAGCATACTACTCGTCATGTAGAGCTTTTCAAGGCAGAGGACGGCGGATACGTTGCTGATACACCGGGATTTTCAACCTTCGATACAAACAGATATGATATAATCTTTAAGGACGATCTTGCCGGGTGCTTCTGTGAATTCAGAGAATATATCGGCAAGTGCAGATTTGCAAACTGCAGTCATACAAAAGAAAAGGGCTGTGCTGTCATACAGGCTGTGAATGACGGCAAAATCGCAGTTTCGCGGCACGAAAGCTATAAGGAAATGTACGAGCAGGCAAAGCAGCTCAGGGAGTGGGAGTATAAGAATGAATGACTGTGTGATTTTTACAGGCGGAGAGCTTGACAGCCCGGAAAGGCTGGATAAGTCGATCTGGAAAAACGCTTTTGTAATAGTTGCCGACAGCGGATACAGATATGCGGAAATGCTGGGAATAATTCCTGATCTGGCAATGGGTGATTACGACTCGCTTGGATACGTTCCGAAAAACTGCGGTGAGGTCATGACTTTTCCGAAAGAGAAGGACGATTCGGATCTAATGCTTGCCATACGGGAAGCTCTTAAAAGGGGATATAAGAATATAACGGTAATAGGAGCTTTGGGCGGAAGATTTGATCATACATTTTCCAATATTCAGTGTTTAGGATTTATTGCAAAGCATGGGGCTTCGGGAAGAATAATTAGCGCCGATGAATTGATTGCACTTAACGGTCCAGGAGAATACAGCGTCAGGAGAGATGATTCGCGTTCACTTTCGCTTTTCGCCTATACCGAAACTGTGTCCGGTCTGACTGTAAGCGGCGTGAAGTATCCGCTTGAAAATTCTGAAATTACAAGCTTTTTTCCGATAGGTCTTTCAAATGTTATAACGGAGGATTATGCCCGTATTTCCTTTAAAAGCGGACTTCTGCTCATGATTTTTTCCCGTCTGTGAACCAAAATATGAAGCAGTGCATAATATGTATTACTAAATATTTTGGAGGTTTTACTTATGAAAATTGTTGTAGTTAAAAGTCCTAAGATACTGTCAGGTTTTCTGAGAATGATTTTTAAAATTAAGAAAGAGGACTGTAGCGGCTGATACTTAAAAAATCCGGTTAAAAGCCGGATTTTGTTTTATTATGATTATGCGGACGAAAAAAGCGCTTTGTAATTTAGTTAAAAGCAATGGGATACAGAGATATACAATAGTTCAGCATGGTGAAAAACTGCCGATAATTCAACGTAGACTGATCATAATTTTGTCTTGCATTTAGGATGTGTTCATGCTATAATAATAAACAAGAAAACGTAAAGGGCTGAAAAAATGATATACCGGATTAGCTGTGACCGCTGGGGCAGGTTTTTTACCGTTCCGTGCAGTGTTGTCGACGATTATATAAAGCTGAGCGACGGCGAATTTGTAAAGGTTCTGCTGTGCATTTTGTGCAGCAATTCAAATATTGCAGATACTGAGCTTCTTGCAGGACAAGCAGGAGTAAGCGAGCAGACCGCTCATGATGCTGTTATATACTGGGCAGGAAGAGGAGTTATTTCCGCCGAAAGCGATAACGGCATATCGGTAAAGAGCTCTGAAGCAGCCGTTAAGGCACCGACTGTCAGCAGGGCGGTCACTGCTCCTGTCAGCGCAGCGGAAGCAATCGATCCCGGAAGAAATACTTCTGCGGTAAGGTCGCTTGTTAAATATTCTCCAAAGGAGCTTGCTGAGATAGCGGAAAAGAACCAGGATATAAAAATGCTTATAAACGATATACAGAAGACCCTGTGCAGGACTATCAACGCCACCGAAACGGCGGGACTTATCAATTTGTATGAATACTACGGCTTTTCAGCCGCGTCGATACTTATGATTGCAGAATACTGCCATCAGCTTGGAAAAGACAGGTTTGCATATATTGAAACTGTAGCGAGAAACTGGTTTGAGCGCGGAATCGTCAGCTATTCTGATATCGAGGCTGAAATTATCAGGCAGTCCAGGATAAAGTCTTATCAGAACAAAGCGGCAAAGGTTTTAGGGCTGGAAAGCAAGCCGTCAAAAAGACAGCGGGAGTATATCGACAAATGGAATGAGATGGGCTTCAGTACGCAGATGCTCGCTATTGCATATGAAAAGTGCATGGACAGCAAAAACAAGCTGAGCTTCGGTTACATTGACGGAATACTTAAAAACTGGGCAGGAAAGAGCATTATGTCGCCTGAGCAGGTTGCCGACGACGATAAAAGATTTTCTCAATCGGCAGTTAAAAAATACGGCGGCGATAAAAACAAGGAAACCTCCTACGACCTTGACGAGTGGGAGCAGTTTGCAATGAACTATAATCCTAACAGCAGAGGTGGTAAGGAATGAAATACAGCGAACGGGCTTTCGAGCGTGCCGAAGCGGAGCTTTCAAAACGCAGAAAGAGCGCCGAGGAAATACATATTAAGCGTACTGAGGAAATAGAGCGTATTGCTCCGGAGATAGCTGTTTTACAAAAGTCGCTGGCTAATACCGGCGTTGAGCTTATGAAGCTTGTTATGGAAAAAAGAGATGATACGGCGGAGATAATTGAGAAAGTCAAGAAAAAAAACCTCAGTACTCAGGAGACGATAAAGGATCTGCTGGAAGCCGTTAAGGGCGACCGCCATTATCTTGACGTTCCTTATTTTTGCAGCGTGTGCGGAGATACCGGATATATCAGCGGAACAAGATGTGAATGTCTGAAAGAACTGCTTAAGAAGTATACAATAGAGGAGATCAATGGACACTGTCATATAAAGCTGCACGATTTTACCGAGTTCAGGCTTGAATATTACGATAATAACAGTATTAACGGAGTTGTCCCAAGAGAGAAGATGGCTCAGAATTATCAGTATTGCCGGGATTATGCGCTTAATTTCGGAAAAGGTTCTCCGTCGCTGTTTTTCTTTGGAAAAACCGGTCTTGGAAAAACCTTTCTTTCGTCGTGCATAGCGAAACAGCTGACGGAAAACGGTTTTAATGTCGCTTTCGGTTCTATTCTCGATTTTCTTCGCACCGTTGAAAATGAAAGATTCGGAAGGGCGGAGGGGGACACGCTGGAGATACTGATTAATGCGGACCTGCTTATTCTGGACGATCTCGGTTCTGAATTTCAGACCGCTTTCAACGAATCTGCATTATATGATATTATAAACAGCAGGATCAATCTTGACAGACCTACTATTATCTCCACTAACCTTTCAGTGTCCGAGCTGAACGGAAGATATAACGAGAGGATAGTTTCCAGAATCACGGGCTGTTTCAATCCGATCCCGTTTGTCGGCAAGGACATTCGTCATGTGAAAAGGCAGTTTCAATATTGATTAGTGCTTGTTCACATCAGGCTTCACATCAGGCGTTTTTTTGCGACAAATGCATCATAAAAATTATTTAGGAGATTTTGCCAATATGTTTGACGATTCGGATTTAAAATATTTTAGGAAACAGGATGACGTTGATGAAAAGAATCATGCATCTGCCCCTCCCATAGATCATCCTGACAATACCGAAAACCGTTCGGCAACTCCGCAAGTAGAATATGAATATATTCAAGTTGACGAGCAATTTCATAAAAGTATATTAAAGGGATATATTCGTTCAAATTTAGGAGTGACTGTATTTGCATTTGCCATTTTTATTATTGCGCTTTTGGCGCTGATTTTTAATTCCAATGTATTAACACGAATACCTCCGCTGATTTTAGGTTTGTTTTCACTTGTCGGTATTGCGGTGCTCATTTCAGATATGATAAAGGTTGCTAAAAAAGAGTATAAATGCAGAATGGACAAAGTTATAAGTATTTCGGATGGACAATGTAAGATTGCAGGCAGCTCTCAGGATTGTAAGGTTTTCTACCGAAATCATAAGGATTTAAATGTAAATGATGCGGTCGTTGTAATACACATAGGGCGTGAACTTTACATATACAAAACAACTGACGAAATATGATAATAAAAAAGTATATAAATAACCCGAAAAGATTTTAAATATTTTTTCGGGTTATAATTTTTTTGTCATAAAACCCGCACTTTTTAGTTATGTTCTCCGAATACAAGTTGAATTGCAGACATATTATTGAACAGAAGCTTTTGGACAGCGCTCGGTTTGTCTTTACTTAATATGAATGCGCAGAAATCTTGTACGTTCAGGATATTTTGCGGTATATTTCATACGATGTCCGAATATATTGTCTTAGCAAGATAAAAACAAACCAAGATTTTTAGGAGGACGCATTTATTATGGGAACTATGGAATTCAAAGTCAATCGGGAGACCTTTACAGCCAGTCAGACCGCTCTTGATACGACGGTAGAGCAGGCTGTTGAGCGCGATTTTGTTCTTCCCGATTACTACCCTGATATTTTCAGGATCTTAAAATGCCGTGTGATACCTAAAATTATGTCACACAGCATTAACGGCGAAAAAATGACTTTTGAACTGTCGGTACTGATAAGAGTTATGTATCAGAGTGAGGGAAGCTGCAAGGTAAACTGTCTGGAGCAGAAGCTTAATTACTCGAAATCGGTAGATTTGAGCGGAGATTGTCAGAATCCTATGATTACGATTATTCCGCACGTTGATTATATAAACTGCCGTGTGGTAAATCAAAGAAGACTAGACGTCAGAGGAGCGGTTTCGGCTAGAGTCAAGGTAGTAGGTGAAAAAAATCAGGCTGTAATCGTAGACGCCTTCGGTGCAAATATACAGCTGAAAAAGTCGCTTATTACATATCCGTCAAAGCGTCTGACCGCATCAAAGCGCGTAACCGTAATAGAGGAACTGGAGCTTGGCGCTTCCAAACCTGCGGTAGGGTCGGTGCTTCGCTCAGACTGTACCGTATTTCCTCAGGAACAGAAAATGATAGCAGGAAAGCTTATAACAAAGGGCGATGCTGAGATATCAATGCTTTATACCTGCACCGATCCTTCCGGAGAAGATTCGATCGAATCAATGAAATTTACGATTCCATTCAGTCAGATCATTGATATAGACGGTATTGACGAAAGCTTTGACGCATTTGTGGACATTACTCCGTCAGGCTGCGAGATAATACCAAAATCGGAGAATTCGTCGTCGCTTGAATGTGAGCTTGTGCTTCTGGTAAACTGCACGGCAATGAAATTTGAAACCTGCGAAGTCGTTACGGACGCATATTCTACCTGTTACGAATGTGAAATGGAAAACAGCGGATGCCGGATAGAAAGCGTGCCCGTTCAGATAAACGAAACCCATACGTCGGATGCGCAGATAAGCTATGACGATGACGAAATATCCTGTATCTACGACTGCTGGTGCGATATAAACAATATTTCCTCCAGATATGATGAGACCAGCGGAAAATACATTGTTTCCGGTAACGTTATTTTCTGTCTTATAGGAAAAAATGAAAGCAATTCGCCGATTTATCTTGAGGCGGAATCTCCATTTGAGCATGAACTTAACGCAGAATTTTCCGCTGAAAGCGCCATAGATCCTAAAGTGTGCGTACAAAGCTGCTCTTATCATCTTACCGATAGTCATACCGCCGAGCTAAAGGCTGAGCTTAAAATCGGAGGATATGTCTGCGAGCAGTCGGCAAGAAATATGCTGTGCGGGCTCAAGGTCTGCACCGATAAGCCTAAAGAGAGGCAGCAGGGTTATGCGCTTAAGCTTTGCTACTGCAGTGAAAACGAGGACATATGGGAGATAGCGAAGAAATATTCTACCTCTATTAATGCGATAATGGAGGAAAACGATCTTTCAGGCGATAAACTCAGCGACTGCGGAATGCTGCTTATACCTTTAATGAATTAGAATCTGGAGGAAAGAAATATGACGAACGATATTTATACAGACATTGCAACCCGAACTGACGGAGATATTTATATCGGGGTTGTAGGACCTGTCAGAACGGGAAAGTCCACTTTTATAAAACAGTTTATGGAGAATTTCGTTATTCCAAATATTGAAAGCGACTACCGTAAGGAGAGGGCGATCGACGAGCTTCCCCAATCATCCGGCGGTAAAACCATAATGACAACCGAACCGAAATTCATACCTGAGGAAGCAGTAGAGATTTCACTTGACGGCGGAGCAAAATTCAATGTCCGAATGATCGACTGTGTAGGCTATATAATACCAAGCGCAATAGGATATTTTGAAAATGAAATGCCCAGAATGGTTGTTACGCCGTGGTTTGACACAGAGGTTCCGTTTAATATGGCGGCAGAGGTGGGAACGCAGAAGGTAATAACCGAGCATAGTACTATCGGTCTTGTTGTAACTACCGACGGAACTATAACGGATCTGCCCCGTGACGAATATGAAGAGTGCGAGGAACGGGTGATAGCCGAGCTTCAGAATATCAATAAGCCGTTTGTAGTGCTTATGAACAGCGTTTATCCTGATTCGCTTGAGGTTCAGCAGCTTTGCAGGGATCTGTCTGAAAAATACAAGACAACGGTTATTCCTATAAACTGCCTTGAGCTTTCGGAAGCAGATATAAAAAATATTCTGACTCAGGTCCTGTACGCTTTTCCGATAAAGGAAATCAATATTGAAATGCCGTCATGGATAAACAGTCTTGACAAGGGTCATTGGCTGAAAGAAGCGGTGTTTTCACATATCAGAAACGCTGCGTCACAGCTTACGAATTTAAGGCAGATAAATGCCTGTGCAGATGATATTGCGCTGTGCGAGCAGGTCACCGAAAGCAAGGTCAAGAGTATTGATCTGGGCAGCGGCAGTGCAGTGATCTCAGTAGGGATACATCAGGATCTGTTCTTTAAAATCATCGGTGAGGCTACGGGTCTTACTATAGAAAACGAAAGCGATCTTATGCCTCAGATTCTTGAGCTTGTAAGAATCAAAAATAAGTTTTCCAAGTTTGCACAAGCGCTTAATCAGGTGGAAGAAACAGGATATGGCATTGTTATGCCTTCAATGGATGAGCTTTCACTTGAAGAGCCCGAGGTGATAAAGCAGGGAGGAAAATACGGGATCAGGCTGAAAGCTACGGCACCGTCCATCCATATGATGAAAGCTTACATCAATACAGAGGTAGCCCCGATAGTCGGATCGGAGAAACAATCCGAAGAGCTTGTATTGTATATGCTCAATGATTTTGAGGAATCGCCTCAGAAGATATGGGAGAGTAATATTTTTGGCAAATCGCTTCATGAGCTTGTAAACGAGGGGCTTCATGCCAAGCTTGCAAAGCTGCCTTACGATGCAAGGATGAGACTTAAGGAAACTATTGAAAGAATGATAAACGAGGGCTGTTCCGGTCTTATATGCTTTATACTGTAAGAAAAAACGCAGGTGTTCTTTAAAAGAACTTCCTGCGTTTTAACGTATTCTCCTATAATTCAAGGCACTGCCGAAAAAGATCATTAAACAGTATTGAATAAATTTTAGTTTATGCCCATAGCAAAGGTTATCGGAACGCCGAAAAGCACGCCTGCGTTGGGGAGAGAAAGATCTCCGGTGATTTTAATAATAGCGTTTTTGGCAGCTTCGATTTGCTCATCCTTAACGGCAACAAAAATGGTTTTTCCCTTCATTGCGGGATCCTCACCCTTCAAAAGCTCTCGGAGCAGGCCTATCGTAGGAAGATTATCCATTCCCGAGATCGACTTTGCCATACCGACGCTGTCAATAGCAGTTCCTCCTCGGATGCCGACTTTGGCAAGCTCCCTCATAATGTCGTCAACAAGCTCCGTTCTTTTAATAATCAAAAATAACAGCTGCATGGTTTTCTCCTTTCGTTTAAAAATTTAAAGCCGATTGTAAAGCTCCGAATTAACTGTAATTGCATATTTTTACCTTAAAATCCGCGTTTTCATTTCTTCAGCTGACGGAAAAGATGAGTGGCGCTTTGGACTTTCACTGCCTGCGGCGGAAAAAAACAAACACTCTTACAATCGTCTGAATTATTTATGTAGTTTGAAGGCTGCGGCTACCCAGTCTTCTCTTTCCCTGATCTCGATAAGTTCAAAGCCTTCAGCTTCAATAACGTTAAGCACATCGTCCTTTCGGCTATCAATTATTCCCGAAACTATCAGAGTTCCGTTTTTATTCAAAAACCCAGCAAATCTTCCGCTCATTCCGATTAAGACGTCGGCTACGATATTTGCGCATACAAGATCGTAATCCGAACCGATATGATTTACAAGATTCTCATCGTCGATAACATTTCCGCACAGAACAGTATATTTTTCCGGAGAAATATGATTTTTTGCTGCATTTTCTCCGGCGATCTTTACTGAATTTTCATCAATATCAACTGCAAAAGCCGATTTTGCTCCCAACAATATTCCGGCAATGGAAAGTATTCCGCTCCCACAGCCCAGATCCAGCATTTGGCAGTTTTCGGTAAGATATTTTTCAATCAGTTCCAGACAAAGCTGGGTCGTATTATGCTGTCCTGTTCCGAAGCTTGAAGCTGGGTCGATCTCAAGTACCCTGCGTTTTTCGTCAGGCTTTGCCGCTTCCCATGAAGGTTTTACAAGCAGCTTTTCGCCAATGCAGAGGGGTTTAAAATATTGCTTCCAGTTATTTGCCCAGTCTTCCTCGCAAACATTTTTCAGCTCGTATTCCAATCTGCCGAACTGATCGTCCGGGTCGCGTTTTTTCAGCGCTGTAAGCTCAGACTTTATCGCTTCAAGGTTTTCAAGTCCCTGAGCGTTTTCGGGAAGATAGACAGTAACCGTTGTTTCACAGTCTTTAAGACCCATGAGATCGTCGTCAATGTAGTCCCAATTTGCTGACTTATCCTCCAGAAAAGCATTGAAATCTGCGGAATCCTTGATCACAAAGCCGTTTATGCCATATCCCAGCAGAGAGCCTGTAAGAGGTTCAACTCCCTGGGAAGAAGTGTAAATATCAACCTCGATCCAGTTCATGTTCATAATGATCCTTTCAAAATAATACACTTATATCATAACACATTTACAGGTGATTGTCAAATTAAAGTAAAATCATGCTTATTTATATACAGCTTTTATAATATTTTTGGCATTTTACATACAGAGGGCTTCTTTTAAAAATAATGATAAATTTTTGAAAAATCTATTGAAAAAAGAAAAATGCTATGGTATAATACTTTTATACATATAAGCTGTGTATAGAATAATAAAAATAAAGGGGGATACATATGGATACGATGATGATTGTCGGCTGGGCGATAGCGTTTGTATTTTTCATTGTTGTTGAAATTGCAACGGCTTCGGCTCTGGTTTCTATCTGGCTTGCTTTCGGAGCTTTGGTAGCAATGTTTTTTGCAATAGCTGATTTCAGCTTTATTGTACAGCTGACGGTTTTTGTAATTGCGTCCGTGATACTGCTTGTTGCAACTCGTCCTTTAGTTAAGAAAATGCAGGGTGAAAAGTACCATACCAACTTTGAGCTTGATATCGGAAAATCCGCTGTGGTTACCGAAAGGATCAACAACGAGCTCGGAGAGGGAAGAGTTAGGCTTGACGGTACTAATTGGGCCGCGCGTTCTTCAGACGGTTCTGTTATAGACGAGGGGGCTGTTGTCACTGTACGTGAGATTGACGGAGCTAAGCTTATAGTTTCAAAATAGCTCTGTATAAATTTCTTTGAACTTTTATATTTAATTTCAGGAGGTAGTATCATGGAAGGATGGATTATTGGGCTGCTGGTGGTTATTGTTCTCATCATAGTAGTTATAAGCAATATCAAGGTGGTTCCGCAGGCATATGTATACGTAGTTGAAAGATTCGGCGCTTTTCATGCCGCTTGGGGAACGGGACTTCATGTAACGGTGCCGTTTATAGACAAGGTAGCTAAAAAGGTTTCCATAAAAGAACAGGTTGTGGATTTCAAGCCTCAGTCGGTAATTACAAAGGATAACGTAACGATGCAGATCGATACAGTCGTATTTTTTCAGATTACCAATGCAATGCAGTTTACGTACGGAGTTGAAAGACCTATTTCAGCAATTGAGAATCTGACGGCTACGACTCTGCGTAATATTGTCGGCGATATGGATCTTGAAGCTACTCTTACTTCGCGTGACTTTATTAACACAAATATCACCAAAATTCTTGACGAGGCTACGGACAGATGGGGCATTAAGGTACAGAGGGTTGAACTTAAAAATATTCTTCCTCCTGCTGAAATCCGTGACGCTATGGAAAAACAGATGAAGGCTGACCGTGAAAGAAGAGAAAAAGTAATTCAGGCGGAAGCCGAAAAGAAGTCTCAGATTCTGGTAGCGGAGGGTGAAAGAGAGTCTAAGATTCTCCGCGCTGAGGCAGATAAGGAAGCTAAGATCCTTCAGGCCGACGCTGTAAAGCAGCAGAAAATACTCGAGGCTGAAGGTGAAGCTCAGGCTATTGAGATGGTTCAGCAGGCGATTGCAGACAGCTTGATCAAATTGAATCAGGCCAATCCTAATGAGCAGGTTATTCAGCTCAAGAGCCTTGAAGCGTTTGCTAAGGCTGCTGACGGAAAGGCAACAAAGATCATTATTCCAAGTGAGATCCAGGGACTTGCAGGTCTTGCTGCCGGATTTAAAGAAGTAATTACTGACGTTTCAAAACAGTAAAAAATTAATTCAGCCAGCTGCTTGCCGTAAAAGATTTCGGCAGGCAGCTGCTTCTATATTTAAAATTTAAAGCGGTCAGTTTTATGCATGAATTGACCGCTTTTGTATGTATTCCATAAATTGCTTATAATGCTGCTGCATACTGCAACTTTGATTTGGTAATAATTATATTATCAAGTCATTTAGGAGTTAATATGCAGTATAATAAGGTTGAAATAAGCGGAGTAAATACATCCGAGCTTACTGTTTTAAAAGAATCTGAAAAAATGGAGCTTCTTAAAAAAGTAAGAAACGGAGATAAGGCGGCAAGAGAAGAGCTTATAAAAGGAAATTTAAGGCTTGTTCTCAGTGTTCTGCAAAGATTTGTGAACAGAGGGGAATCAGCCGACGATCTGTTTCAGGTAGGAGTAGTAGGTCTGATAAAGGCTATAGATAATTTCGATATCAACCTTGACGTTAGATTCAGCACGTACGCTGTACCTATGATCTTGGGCGAATTGAGAAGATTCATGAGGGATTATCAGCCTCTGAGAGTAAGCAGATCGCTCAGGGATACGGCATACAAAGCAATGCAGGCAAAGGAAAAGCTTATGAACAAAAATCAGAAGGAGCCTACCCTTGATGAAATAGCAAGGGAAATAGGTGCCAAAAGATGTGAGGTAGTTACTGCGCTTGAATCCATAAGTGAACCGATTTCTTTGTATGAACCTGTATATTCAGATTCCGGCGATACGCTTTTCGTGCTTGATCAGGTGGGGGATAATAATGACGCTTCACAATGGCTTGAGGAATTGTCTTTGAAGGAGGCCATCAATTCGCTTCAGCCAAGGGAAAAGAATATTCTTTTTCTGAGATTTTTTCAGGGAAAAACTCAGGTCGAAGTAGCAAAAAGCATAGGTATTTCTCAGGCACAGGTATCGCGGCTGGAAAAAGGCGCTTTAAACAGGATAAAATCACAGATTTAAAGTGCGATTAATTTCGACAAATGTAAAATTATATTGAAATCTTTTTGTGTAAAATTTATATGGGCTCAGTACAGAAAGTAAAATAGCTACGCACTCTTGAAATTGATTTTAAGGTTTGTTATACTATCATTGAAAGTGTTTAACAATTTGTGTTTAGAAAGGGGCGTAGTGTAATGATTAATAAAATAAGGCTGCTTATTTCAATTAATGATGAAAAACTGCGCTCTCAGTGCCTTTCAGTGTTTTCCCTGCCTGATTTTAACGTTCTTAAATGCGATGTCGACAGCGTTTCAGTTGAAGTTTCGGTAATGAAGTATAAGCCGCATCTTATTATTGTCAGCAGTAATAATCTGGAGGGCGACGCAATGCGATCTCTGATAAAAGACCTTAGTGTAATGCATCAGTCACCTATAATTATAAATCTGTACACATATGAAGAAGAGGGCCTTGTTGAAGATCTGGAAAATATGGGTGTAAGCCGCAGCTACTCAGCGCCTTTTGATTTTGAGCAGATTGTAGACGATATTCGTAAAATCTGCAGTCTTGTACCTGTGGACGTAAAAAAAGGATACGATGAAATAAAGCGCCGGATTTCAGAAATAATGTGTATTTTCAATTTCAATAACTGTATGCAGGGCTACAATTATATAAGAGACGCAATATTCATGGCTGTGACTGAAATGAGCAGAAAATACAATTTTTCCAAAGACGTATATCCAAGAATAGCAGCAAAGTATGAAACAACTGCAACTTCAGTCGAGCGTGCAGTCAGAGTTGCGATAAGCAATTCATGGAAACGTACCAATGAAAATGTAAGGCAGATGTTTTTCAATCAGAATTGTCTTAAAAATTATTATAAACCGACCAACAGCGAGTTTATATTGATAATTTCGGATTACATAAGAGGCGAATTTTCAGATTTCTTTGAATATATTGAGGCCGATAAAAAACTGTTAGGTGCAAATAAAAGCTGATATTGTTATGAAACAAGCCGTCTTCTGCATATTTTTATGCAGGAGGTGGCTTTTATGATTTGCAGCTTTACAAGTCTCAGAAACAAAGAAGTTGTTAACCTTAAAACAGGTCTG
>ULOG01036848.1_pt1 | contig 28650 bp, 24 predicted proteins | sample 1952401 | NCBI WGS metagenome assembly ULOG01 (sample SAMEA4835598, study PRJEB28245) | human gut metagenome | biome: gut microbiome; material: fecal sample | place: Denmark | collected 2008
TGACCTGTATTTTTGTAGACCATGGATTTATGCGTAAAAACGAGGGCGACGAAGTAGAGGCTGCGTTTAAGGACTGGGACATTAATTTTGTAAGAGTTAATGCCAAAGACAGATTCATGGACAAGCTCAGGGGAGTTTCCGATCCTGAAACAAAAAGAAAGACTATCGGCGAAGAATTTATCAGAGTTTTCGAGTCTGAGGCAAAGAAGATCGGAAAAGTCGATTTTCTTGCGCAGGGCACGATCTATCCCGATGTTATAGAGTCCGGTTCCGGCGATGCGGCGGTTATCAAGTCACACCATAACGTAGGCGGACTGCCTGACTATGTTGATTTTAAGGAGATCATCGAGCCTCTCAGAATGCTTTTCAAGGATGAAACGAGAAAGCTGGGACAGGAGCTTGGACTTTCCGAAACTCTCGTATGGCGGCAGCCTTTCCCAGGACCGGGGCTTGCAATAAGAATTATCGGAGAAATAACGGACGAGAAGCTTGAAATTCTTCAGGACGCCGACTGGATATTCCGTGAGGAAATTGCAAAGGCGGGACTTGACCGTTCAATTCATCAGTATTTTGCGGTGCTTACCGATATGCGTTCTGTAGGCGTAATGGGAGATTTCAGGACATACGATTATACGCTTGCACTCAGAGGCGTTACTACGACGGACTTTATGACGGCGGATTTCGCCCGTATCCCATACGAGGTTCTCGAAGCCTGTTCCAGCCGTATCGTAAACGAGGTTAAGAATATTAACAGAGTCGTGTATGATATTACTACCAAGCCGCCGGCTACTATTGAGTGGGAATAAAACAAAAAATCCCGAAACCCAATGGGGATTCGGGATTTTGTCTTTTGATAACAGGAAGCAGTGAGCAATTATTATTCGTCACAACCCCAAGTTTCAAGAGAAGTTATAGATATGAAATAAAGCGAGGCGTAAATCATAATGGATAGATTAGGAAGAGATGAATTATTTTATAAAATTGCAGATAGGCATGATGATGAAGCATTGAATATTTTGTCTGAAATGGATACGGTAAACTTTAAAGATGCAAATTCATATTCTTATTTACATATTGCTGTGCAAAGTGAATCCGTTAGAATAGTGCAATTTCTTTTGGAAAACGGAGCTGAAATCAACGCAGCCGATAAATTTGGAAGAACGCCGTTAATGATAGCTATTTCTGGATATAATGGAGACAGAACTATAATAGACTTACTGCTGAAAAATGGAGCGAGTTTAGATTCAAAAGCAAATTCCGGTGTTTCTTGCATGCAATTGGCAAAAATCAAGGGGTTATCTTTATAATTTTTTTCGGACTGGATACCTAGCGTTGCATTACTTTCGTAATAAGCAGCCAAGGCAAAGTTAATTTAGAATAATTAAATGTTGTCGGCTTGTAATCCTGCTTTGTAAAGTTCGACAGCAGATACTTTCGTATTTTTTTCACACTTCTCAAAGAATGCAACGTACTTTTGATGACTGTCAAAAAATCTGGTATTGCCCATAACCTTTTTAAGATAGTATTCTGCAAGTCCCTCTGTCAAGTTCCATGTATCAAATCTTTTGAAAGCATTCACATCCCTGAGGGCATTGAAAAGTAAATATATAATAAATTCATGCCCTATGAAATAAAATGCGTCAAGAGGATCTCTCTCAATGCCAAACACATCCTGTTCGGTTGAAATATCTATTGCTTCTGCACCATTTTCTGCCGAAGTGACAAGAGTGGCTGTGAAATATTTGCTCGTAAGCTTACATCCGACTGCTTTCTCAGCCTTTTCCGTAAAATCCGACTCTTCAAACAGCCGAAGCACTTTTGGGATATATGCTTTGATCTTATTTTCCTCGTCTTTCCAGATGTGATTTGCGTAATGATCGTAATGCTTTATCATAATCTCTGAAATGCGGCGGACGGTATCGACATATTTTTCAAATTCCGGCGGAGCTTCGTTGTTGTCAGCCATTCTGATAAGCCCGGAGTAATAATCCTTTGCAGATACCATTCCGCACGCAGGCTCGCTTACCAGAGTTCCGTATAAAAATCCGCAGTGCTCGCCGCCGCAAACCGACAAAAGCGGCTCGTTTTCTTTGATTACCGCCAAATCTTCGGCAGGATAAAGATTTCTGTAGTAACTGCCATAAGTATTGTCATAACCGCATTTTGCGACAGAAAGCATATGAAAAACATAGTTGGTATCTTTGTTTGCAACGAATCTTACTTTATTCATTCATCAATCACCTCTTGTTCGATTATATTACACCTACCCGTAAAATTCAACATGGAAAGAAGCTGTCCCTGCCGAAAAAAGCCTGCAATATCACGGCTTTACAATTTATCGTGCTGACATGACAGCACAGTTATTGACTAAATCAGAGGTATGTTGTATAATATAAAAGAATATTGACTTTGGTGGTGCTTTTTGTGAGTTTTGAAGATATACTTAACGTTGCCGGGATCCTGCTTGAATATCTGCCCAATACACTCAAGCTGTTTTTCTGGACGCTGGCGCTTTCGATTCCTGTGGGAGTTATAGTTACATGGCTGAAAAAATGCAGGTTCAAGCCGGTTTCGTGGATTACCAATCTGTACATACTCATAATGAGGGGAACGCCTCTTATGCTGCAGATCATAGCTGTTTATTACGCAATCCCGATGCTTACTGCTTCGGCGAGAAAGTCGGGAACGTCCAACTGGTTTTATGATATGCTCAATAAGGTGAACATAAGGGACGATAACTATATGTTTACCGCTCTTGTGGTAGCGTTTGTGCTCAATTACGCCGCTTATTTTGCCGAGATATTCAGAGGCGGAATAGAGGCTATTCCCAAGGGTCAGTATGAGGCGGCTTCAATGCTTGGAATGAATAAGCTCCAGACTTTTTTCAGAATAATACTGCCTCAGGTGGTCAAGAGAGTTATTCCCGCTACGTCCAACGAGGTGATCGTTTTGGTAAAGGATACCTCTCTCGCCAACGTTATAGCTTTTGCGGAAATAACGCTTAAATCAAAGCAGATGATGAATACCTACAGCTCAGTCGTGCCGCTTTTTGTAGTGGGTCTTTTCTATTTCGTGCTGAATGCGGCAGTTACCGTTGCATTCGCTTTTATAGAGAAGAAATTCAATTACTATAAGTAAGAAAGGGAAAGGATAATAGATATGGCAACTTTAGAGGTTAAAAACCTTTCCAAAAATTTCGGAAGCCTTAATGTGCTGAAGGATATTTCTTTTAACGTTGAGCAGGGACAGGTCGTTGCGGTCATAGGACCGTCCGGCTCGGGTAAATCCACGCTTTTAAGATGTATAAATCAGCTTGAAAGAGCGGACGGGGGCGAGATAAACGTCTGTTCAATGAATATGCTGAGAACAGAGAATGGAAAAGCGGTTTACGCTCCCTCAAAAACTCTGAGAGAGATACGGCTGAAAATAGGACTTGTTTTTCAGAATTTCAATCTGTTTCCGCATATGTCGGTGATGCAGAATATAATAGAGGCTCCGGTTCATGTTCTGAAAAAATCCAGAAGCGAGGCTGTTTCCGAGGCGGAGGAGCTGCTGAAAAAAATGGGGCTTTCCGATAAGGCAAAATCTTACCCGTGCGAGCTTTCCGGCGGACAGCAGCAGAGAGTTTCGATAGCCAGAGCGCTTGCGTTGAAGCCGGAGGTGCTTTTTTTCGACGAGCCGACATCGGCGCTTGATCCGGAGCTGACAGGGGAGATACTTAAAGTAATAAAAGAGCTTGCTCAGGAGAAGATGACGATGGTTATCGTAACTCATGAAATGGCGTTCGCAAGGGATGTGGCAAATCACGTTATTTTTATGGACGGCGGCTATATTGTAGAAGAAGGCGATCCGGAGGAACTGTTCGGAAATACTCAGAACGAGCGTACCAAACAGTTTCTGCAAAGATATAATAATAACAGTCTGTAGCGGCAAGAATGTTGACAGCAATAACAAATACTCAGGGCGGCATAGGCCGCCCTGTTTTATTGCATCAGAGTGCGCTTGCTTAAGATAATCTAAAAATTTTAAAGTGAATTCTGTCTGTATAATTTTATATAAACCGCCGAAACTGATGTGCGTTTACTCCGATGTGATGGGCGTTTTGAATAAATAATTGAATTATTTTATACGCAGGACGCAAATGCGGTTGAAAACGACCCGAAAAAATGTTATAATATAAAAGTAATACCATGCATGATTTTGTACGGTATTACGCAAATATACCATAAGGAGGAAAAACATGGCACTATCTCTCACTATCGGTGCAGTTATAGTCATATGCTGCATTGTATTTAACAAGATCTCAAACAAAATAGGCGTACCGATGCTGTTTGCATTCATTCTTCTGGGTATGCTTTTCGGTTCTGACGGTATATTCAAAATAGAGTTTGAAAATTTTGAATTTGCAGAACAGATTTGTTCCGTTGCTCTTATTTTTATTATATTTTACGGAGGATTCGGAACAAAATGGGCGACTGCGAAAAAGGTAGCGGCGAAAAGTCTGGTGCTTTCGTCTGTCGGAACTCTGATGACAGCGCTGCTGACCGGATTGTTTTGTCATTATGTTCTCAGGTTTCCACTGGCAGAGGGAATGCTTATCGGAGCGGTTCTCAGCTCGACCGACGCCGCTTCGGTATTCAATATCCTTAGATCCAAAAATCTTAACCTGAAATACGGCACTGCTTCCGTGCTTGAGCTTGAAAGCGGAAGCAACGATCCATGGGCATATATGTTAACGGTAATAATACTGTCGGTCATGAGCGGCGGCGTGTCAGGCTGGAAGACGGCTTATATGCTTTTTGCCCAGATAGTATACGGAATCGGAATCGGAGCGCTTATTGCTCTCGGAGCGGTCTGGGTGCTGAAGCATGTTGAATTTGACGCAGACGGATTTGACACTATTTTTATTGTTGCGATGGCCGTGTTTTCATACGCTCTTCCATCGCTCGTAGGAGGAAACGGTTATCTGAGCTGTTATCTGGTGGGAATAGTTATGGGAAACAGCAAAATAAAGAACAAAAAGGTTCAGGTGCATTTTTTCGACGGACTTACCGGACTTATGCAGATACTGCTGTTTTTCCTGCTGGGACTTTTGTCGTTCCCCTCCCAGATACCTAAGATAATAATCCCTGCTTTGCTTATTGCCGTAGCTTTAACTTTTATCGTAAGACCGATAACGGTAAGCCTTTTAATGCTTCCTTTTAAAGCTAAGCTTAACCAGATTGCGGTTGTTTCATGGGCAGGTCTGAGAGGTGCGACGTCTATAGTATTCGCTATTCTGGCAACCGTGTCCGACGCCTATACCAAAAGCGATGTTTTCCATATAGCTTTCTGCGTGGTTTTGCTGAGCATCGGAATACAGGGAACATTGCTTCCGAAGGTGTCTGAAAAGCTGAATATGATAGACGACGAGGACAGCGTAATGAAAACCTTTACGGATTATTCCAATGAAACGGAGATCCAGTTTATACGCCTTAATATCAAGAAGGGTCACCCGTGGATAAACCTTAAGGTCAAGGATATAAACCTGCCTCCGGAAACTTTGCTGGTTATGATCTCCCGCGGCGACAGGACTGTTATTCCTCGCGGCGGCACCATTGTTCTTGAGGGTGATGTTCTTGTTCTCAGCGCAGTCGGCTTCGAGCCGAAGCGGTCGAGTCAGCAGGTATTGCTTTCTGAGGAGGAGATCGCCGCAGACAACGAGTGGGCGGGCAGAACCATTTCTGAGGCAATTCCCAGAAATGTTCTTGTAGTTATGATAAAGCGAAATGAAAAAACCGTCATACCAAACGGAAACACTACTATCAAGCCGGGCGACGTACTGGTTCTTCACACCTCCGACAAGGAACTGCTGGGATAGAACAGCGCCTGAGGCATATACTTTGTATGAAATAATAAAAGCAGCGCAAAAGCATACCAAAACAACGGCGTGCTTCTTCGCTGCCTTTTCTTTTGTGAGCGGGGCTTGTTCAGCTTGTTTTTTTAAATACCAGCAGCTTGCTGATAACGTAGTTCAATATAAGCACCACTATTGAAGCGATTATTTTCATTATATTTTCGTTGATGCTAAGCGCCTGTACGCCGACGTTCATCATTACTGTTTCCACGATAAGAGTAAATACCCTTCCTCCGTAAAAAACCAGGGCTTCTTTAAAAACAGCCTTGCCTCCGTGCGCGGTAGATTCAAAAACCCATATCCTTGCTGTCACATACGAAAAAGTAACGGCACATATCCAGGAAATAATATTGCTGACGGTAACAGCGGTGTCGACCGGCACTCCGAAAATCGAGATGTCCGGCAGCTTTATCAGCGCCGCGGCTATGAAAAATGATACAAAGCTTATGACGGTAGTCCAGGCTCCGAAAAACAGATAAAGAAGTATTTCCTTATTTTTTCTGTACATGGGCTCAAATTTTTTTAAAAAGCCCCAGCTCATTATCCTGTCGAATATATCAGGCTTTTTTTGAATTTCATCTTTTATTTTTGCAGTCTGTTCCATTGTTCCCTCCGAATGATCGTTGTTGTGCAGAAATGATCCGCATAATAATTATACAGTATAATTATATTAATTTCAAGTTCAATATTGCTGTTATGACGATAAGTGTAAAGTTTGCATTGTAAGATCGTCTGCCGGGGCGATAACCGTTACAATTTAATCAGAAAAACACGCCTCAGGAGAATCATCTTTGCCCGAGGCGTTATGTTTTAACTATGGATAATTATATTCTGTTTTTATCGCCCCATTCGCACATTGAATCAAGGATGGGAATAAGCGACCTGCCGCGCTCGGTAAGACTGTACTCAACTTTTGGCGGTATCTGCGGATATTCTTTACGGTGCACCAGCCCGTCGGCTTCAAGCTCCTTAAGGTTTAAGCTCAGCGTTTTATATGAAATCGAGCCGATATATTTCTGCATTTCGTTAAAGCGGACTATACCAAATTCCATAAGCGTATACAGAATAGTCATCTTATATTTTCCGTTAATCAACGACAGTGTGTAGCTGAATCCTGTGTTTTCAAGATTTTCGTTTGATATGCATCTTGTGTTCATTATATGCTCCTTCACTGCACTTTCTTAAAGGTAAGTATATAACCTGAATGTGCGTACTTGACTAAGCTGATATTTATGATATGATTATAATAGACATCAAAGGTTTTGTCAAGTTTTTTTGAGGAGGAGTTTTTATGAGAAAAATAATGATTTTAAACGGAAGCCCAAGAGCTAAAGGAAATACGGCAGAACTGATTGAAAGCTTCACTAAGGGAGCGGAGAGCGCAGGGCACCAGGTTGTCTGTTTTGATCTGCAGAAAATGAATATTCACGGATGCCTTGGCTGCTGCCGCGGAGGAAAGGATATCGATTCGCCCTGTGTTCAGAAAGACGATATGCTTAAAATCTATCCCGTATACCGCGAATGCGACGTTATTGTGCTTGCCTCACCGATGTACTATTGGAGCGTAACAGGTCAGCTTAAATGCGCGTTTGACAGACTTTTTGCAGTTGCTGAGTGCGATGAAAATTATACGAATCCGAAAAAAGACTGTATAATGCTCATGGCGGCTGAGGGAGCAAGTGAGGATAATTTCGCTCCTGTGGTAAGCTACTATGAAAGCTTGCTGAAACATATGCAGTGGAACGATCTTGGCATGATCAAGGCAGGCGGCGTTTTTGCAGTCGGAGATATAAAGGGTCACAAAGCGCTGGGAGAGGCAGAAGCATTGGGCAAGTCGATTAAATAAGGAGGGTGCATATGAAAGTTTTACTGATCAACGGCAGTCCAAACGAGCATGGCTGTACATTTACGGCTTTGTCGGAGGCGGCAAAATCGCTTGATAAAAACGGAATTGAAACGGAAATCTACTGGATAGGAAAAAAGACGATAGCAGGCTGTATTGCCTGCGGAAAATGTTTTGAAACAGGCAAGTGCGTATGGAATGACGGTGTAAACGAACTTGCAGAAAGGCTTGACGAGTTTGACGGACTTATTGTAGGTTCACCTGTTTATTATTCAGGACCGAGCGGACAGATTACCGCATTCCTTGACAGACTGTTCTATTCGGCAGGGAAAAAGCTTGTAAAAAAGCCTGCGGCGGCCGTAGTGTCGTGCAGGCGGGGCGGAGCAACGGCAGCGTTTGACAGGCTGAACAAGTATTTTTCCATAAATAATATGCCGATCGTTACCTCTCAGTACTGGAATCAGGTCCACGGATTTACGCCGGAGGATGTAATGCAGGATAAAGAGGGCTTACAGACAATGAGAACTTTGGGAGAGAATATGGCGTGGCTTCTCAAATGTATTGATACAGGCAGGAAATCGGGCATTCCCGAACCCATATATGAGCAAAAGGTTATGACAAACTTTATAGGATAAGAAGAGCACCGTCCGAAAAACCGGGCGGTACTCTTTTTATCATGCTGTATAGAAGAAAAATGATCATATTATCACGATTACAGAGAAAAGGTCACGGTCATATCCACGCTGCCTAAAGCCTCCTTACTATTCAACGCACCTGCGGCTCCGACCGGAAGACCGATTATCAGAATGATCAAAACGCCTTAGAATAAATGTTTTCTATAAAATAATAGGTATTGATTTTCTTATTTGAACAATAAAAACGGCTCCTTTTCAGGGAGCCGTTTCAAGCGTAAAGAAAATACGCTATCTATTATGTTCTGTGTCTTTTAATCAAAGTTATAATTCCCATCAGACCGCCGGCACTTATAAGCAGCAGTGACAGCCAAAGTCCTAAGTTACTGTCAGCTCCGGTATCCGGAAGTTTTGTGTTGTCCGGATTTGTGCTGGAAGCAGAAGAATTTTCGTTCTTGCCAGCAGAGGTTTCGTCGTCTGTAGCAGATGAGCCTTCATTTTCGCTGTTGTTGGGGGCAGATGAACTTTCATCTTCGTTTCCGTCAGGAGCAGATGAGCTTTCGTTCTCGTCAGGAACAGATGAACTTTCATTATCGTTCGGAATAGTTGCATCCGTATAAACCAAAGCATAAGTAGAGAATACATCGGCCGAGAATGAGATAGTTCCGTCCTGATTCATAACCGTTTCCAGCGCTTCTCCCTGACCTGCGTTAGTACGGACAATAGTGAATACACGACCATCCGCTTTCAATTCCTCAGGGATAGCTACAGTAAAGTTGATCGGTTCAGACAGTTTAGAGATTGTTCCGAGCTCGGTATTGTCAGCCAGCAGAATAGCCTTAAGATCAAGATACTGTGCAATTACTGCATCTTCCATCGTATCAACGTATGATTCGATTCCGGTTCTGTCCGTTTCCGGCACATCGCTGTCGTTCAGAATAGCAGTCGCAGCTATTTTTACGGAAATTGACTGACAGTTTTTCACTGCTTCTGCCAGAGCTGTCTGTACTTCTTCGGTTATTGCATCGGTTTCGTTTCCGGACAGAACACTTGAAACGAGCTTGTCTATTTCAGAAGACAGGACATCAGACGTTCCTGCGTCCACACCTATTGTTACATTTTCAACCTCTGCGTCCGGATCAATAACAGAGGGAAGTTCAGGTTCTTCTATAATAGGTACCCAATTCGTTGTGACATATTCCGCCGAATCGTCGATAACAGAGAAATCGCCCTTATTGGTTGGCGCTGATGACAGATTAAGTTCGATCGGCGCTTCTTCCGTCAAATCCTCGATGCTCCATACATTGGATGCATACTTTTCTTTAAAGAGAGCAATGTCATCGTCGCGATACTGGAATCCTGAGATAATATCTGTATAGACAACATCCTTACCGATAGTTACGTCAATGCTGTTAGCAAATCCATAGTCTATCCAGCCAAATCCCCAGCCATCCCAGTTGTTGCTGCCGGCTGCGGTTTCCTCATAAGGATAATAAGAGCCTGCATAAATTTCACCGACTTTGCCGCCTAATATATTGTAAGTCATATTATCCAGAATAGTGCAGCGCAATATGGAAGCTGCAAGATCGGTCGTTCCGCTGTACATGGTGAATGATGCTTTATTGATAACGCCGTTAGTGCCCCAGATCATTTCATTCAGCTGCGCCGTGCTGTCCTTTCCGACTGTTACATCCACATTTTCTGCATATGCATAGGAAGTAACGCCGCGGAACGAATATACGCTTGCACCGTCAATGGAAACATTAAGCGTTCCGATCTTATAATTTTCATAAGATTTACCGTTTTCTTTTTTGCGGACATCTGCCCCGAAAGCGGAGTTTCGGTTATCGATTCCATACAGACCTCTGCTGATCACACCGCCGTTAATATCCAACGTAACCAGGTCTACGATGCTGTAATCACAATTCTTTTCATTTTTGGTCTTGTTTCCGCCTGTAACATCAAGAACCGTTCCTCCATTCATAGTAATGGAAGTGCTGGCAAGGTGTATATTGGAAGCTGTGGTATCCGAGCCGCCAAAAACAACGTCATTTGAATCAATTTCCTGAGAACCTCCATCCCAGGTAATGAGTGCAGTTTTTCCATCGCTCGCAGCAGCGTCGATCGTAATCGGCGTTCCGTTTGCAAAGAATTCGTTTGTGTCGGAACGATACTCCGGAGCTTTAGGGCTGTCAATAGTATCAGATCCGCTGTTTTCTGCAGCAGACACGGCTGTTGGCATAATTGTTGTCACCAGAACGGCCGAAAGCAATGCAGAAAGACATTTTTTCTTTTTCATATCGATCACCTCATAACACAATTTTTAAAATAATACACAATCCTAGAAGCATCTACCTTTTTAATCAGCTGACTTATGTAACGCTGCCGATTAAGTGGGCGTTTATTAAAATAATTAACATTTCTGTTTCTAAATTATGTACTGATTCTATTATATCAGCCTTACAATGCTTTGTAAATATGCGGCGACTAAAATTTACATATTTTTTATTAAAAAGTTGTCGATTTTCAATTATTTAAACCAGAATAAGTCCGTTGGGATCTGCTTTCTTACATAAACCGACAATAAAATCGATAAACGCAATTATAGACGGAATAAACGTCCAGCAGAACAAAAGGAAAAGTATACCTGTACCGGTTTTTCCTGCATAAAATTTATGAACGCCTATGCCGCCCAGGAAAAAGGCAAGCAAACAATAGACTACTTTGTTTACAGCCTTTGTTCCGTTAGCCAGAGCAACCGTTTGAGGAGCGGTGACATTTTGATTGTTATTCATATTTATATTTATTCCGCCGGCTGGCATTGAATAATTCTGCTGTGGTTTTTCCTCTTCAGCTTTTGTTACCACGGTGCGGGTTTCAGTTTCAAATATATCAACCTTGTCCCCTATTTTTGCAGAAAAATTGATATCAGTAGGTCTTATTTCCTTTATTCCTCCATCATCTGTACCGATTGTGATTCTTTCTTCATCTATAGCAATTATTTTTGCCATTCTTATCACCTCACATGTATTTTAACATTATTTTATAAAACAGTAAACACTTAAATTGAAATACAAATTTAGTGCAATCTGAGTGTTTATTTTTGGCGTAATGTGTCGTATAATTGAATAAAAAGGGGTGTATAAAAATGTGGAAAATACAAAAAGGTTATGATACAGTCAGCAAGGCTTTCCGCTTGCCGGAGAAAATAATTGAAAAGCTCGAAAAACTTGCTTGTGAAAACAACTTGTCTCTTAATCAGCTTGTAATACAATGCTTGAACTATGCATTGGAAAACCTTGAAAGTGAGGAGAAAAACAATAAATAAAAGGTGTAATATTATTTTTACTGTACGCAAAAGCCAAAACGGCGGAAAATCCATCCTTGTACTTAACGCACAGGAACAGATTTTCCGCCGTTTTCCGATAGAATATTTATCAGCCTTGGTTATTATCGCTGTTCTTAACCTGCTTTTCAAACTTTTCAGTCCGGTTTTTAAGCTTTCTTGCCGCATAGCCTTCCTTGATTTCCGCTTTTGTACGCTCTATAGCCAAAGCGTCTGCCGGAACGTCGCGGGTGATCGTTGAACCTGCCGCCGTATATGCACCTTTGCCTATTCTGACAGGGGCAACAAGATTTGTGTTACAGCCTATAAATGCATTATCCTCGATTACTGTCCTAAATTTCTTGTCTCCGTTATAATTAACCGTAACAACGCCGCAGCCGAAATTAACGTTTGCGCCCACGTCGGAGTCGCCTATATACGTAAGATGAGCCACCGCTGTGTACTCTCCTATAGTAGAATTTTTAATTTCGACAAAATCGCCTATTTTTGCGCCTTTCTTTATATAGGAATTAGGTCTGAGCTGAACGTAGGGTCCGATTTTAACATCATCCTCTATAATCGATTCATATGCCTGAACATTATTGAGATTAACTCCGTTTCCGACCTGTGTGTTTTCAATAATACAGTTGTTTCCTATAACGCAGTTTTCTCCGATAGTGGTATTTCCCCTGAGTATGACTCCCGAGTGAATTACCGTACCCTGACCTATTTTAACGCTGTTTCCTATAGAAACGCCGTCCGTGCAGCAGAATTCAATACCTTCGTCCAGCCATTTTCCGATGATTTCGCTGCGGGCTATATCGTTGAGCATAAGCAGTCCTCTTCGGTCGTTTGCTCCCAGTGCAACGTTGGGATTACCCGAAATGTAAGCGTCGGCAGTCTTGCCCTTGGAAATAATAAGCTCTATGCAGTCGGTAAGATAATATTCGCCCTGAGCGTTTTCCGGCTTTATCTCAAATAAAACCTCCAGCAGATCGGCAGTCTTGAACCAATAGCATCCGCTGTTTACCTCGGTAATTGCAAGCTGCATGGGATTGCAGTCCTTATGCTCCACGATTCCGCTTATACCGTTTTCGTTCCTTATTATCCTGCCGTAGCCCGATGGATCCTCAACTCTTGAAGTTACGACGGTAACGCCGCAGTCTCTGCTTTTGTGAAGTTCCAGAGCGCCGTTGATAGTGTCTGCGTCTATAAACGGAGCGTCTCCGCACAGAATCAGCGTATTTCCGTCAATATTAGCTTCAAGAAACTCCTTTGCCTGCATGACAGCATGACCTGTTCCAAGTCTTTCGGCCTGCATAACCGAATTGATCTCAGCCTTTGAATCGCGCTTATCAAGAAACTCGTCTATCTGAGCGCTTTCATAGCCTTTTACTACGCATATTTCGTCCAGCCCGGCGTTTTCGCAGGCAGTAAGGACCCACTCGAGCATGGGTTCTCCTATGACATTGCAAAGCACCTTGGGCTTGTTTGTTTTCATTCTTTTACCCTGACCCCCCGCCAGGATAACGGCATTGTTTGACATAAAAAATCAGTCCTTCCGCAGATCTTTCCGCATTATATCACAGTTATATATTATAGTATATTTATCCTCTTACGTCAAGTATGACGTTGAATTACAGCTGGGTTTTCTTACGCAGCAACAAGGGCGAACCCGAACAGGTTCGCCCTTATTGTATAATCTTTGAAAATTAAAAATTTACTTATTCAGCCTTGCCTCAAGCTCGTCAAGCTCTTTGTAAAGAACGTCAGGAATTCTTCCGCCCTTAGCGGCAATATCATCATTGTAGTATCTTCTCATCTCAGCGATTTCTTCAACCCAGAGATCCTTATCTACTGCAAGCAGCTCCTGCATTCTTTCAGGTGTGATTTCGTCTTCAATACCTGTTACATTGATATCTTCAGCCTTAGGAACATAGCCGATAGCCGTTTCAACAGCATCAACAGTTCCCTCGCATCTCTTGATGATCCAGTCGAGAACTCTCATGTTGTCGCCGAAGCCTGGCCACATAAAGTTACCCTCGTCATCTTTCTTGAACCAGTTGACATTGAATATCTTAGGCGCCTTGTCGCCGAGCTTTTCGCCCATCTCGATCCAGTGAGCCCAGTAATCGCCTACATTGTAGCCGATGAAAGGCTTCATAGCCATCGGGTCGTGACGGAGAACGCCTACCGCACCAGTAGCTGCCGCTGTGGTTTCGGAGGAAACAGCAGACCCCATAAAAGTTCCGTGGTTCCAGTCAAATGCCTGATATACCAGCGGGGTTGTCTTAGCGCGTCTGCCGCCGAAAATGATGGCGGAGATCGGAACGCCCTGCGGATTGTTGAATTCGGAAGAAATGCATGGGCAGTTCTCGGCAGGAGCGGTAAATCTCGAATTAGGATGAGCAAGCTTATTGCCGGCAGCAACATACTCGGGTCCGTTGACTTTTTCGCCCTTCCACTCTGTAGCGTTTACCGGAGGATTTTTGTCAAGTCCTTCCCACCACGGAGTCATATTGTCATTGTTGAGAGCAACGTTTGTAAAGATTGTATTCTTTTTGGTTGAAGCAAGCGCATTGTAGTTTGACTTGGCATTTGTTCCCGGAGCAACTCCGAAGAATCCGTTCTCAGGGTTGATAGCATAAAGTCTGCCGTCCTCGCCCTGCTTGAGCCATGCGATATCGTCGCCTACAGTCCATACCTTATAGCCCTGCTCCGTATAGCATACAGGAGGAATAAGCATTGCAAGGTTCGTCTTTCCGCAGGCAGACGGGAAAGCAGCGGTAATGTACTTAACTTCGCCGTCAGGCTTTTCTACGCCGAGAATAAGCATATGCTCAGCCATCCAGCCCTCGTTCTTGCCCTGGAAGGAAGCGATTCTAAGAGCAAAGCACTTTTTGCCGAGAAGAACGTTTCCGCCGTAAGCGGAGTTGATGGACCAGATAGTGTTGTCCTCGGGGAAGTGAACGATATATCTGTTTTCAGGGTCAACCTGAGCTTTTGAATGAAGACCTCTTACGAAATCGTTGGAAGTATCTCCGAGGTTCTCAAAAGCCTTAGCTCCCATTCTTGTCATAATATCCATGTTAAGTACAACATAGATAGAGTCAGTAAGCTCAACGCCTACCTTAGCAAGAGGCGAACCGATCGGGCCCATTGAGTAAGGGATTACATACATTGTTCTGCCCTTCATAACGCCATCGTACATAGGAGTAAGCTTAGCGTACATTTCCTCAGGATCACACCAGTTGTTTGTAGGACCTGCGTCATCCTTGTTCTTGGAACAGATAAATGTTCTGTCCTCAACACGTGCAACATCGTTAGGAAGCGTTCTATGATACAGACAGCCCGGATATTCATCCTGATTCATCTCAATCATTTCACCTGTGGAAATAGCCTCTGCACGGAGAGCCTGAAGCTGCTCGTCAGAGCCGTCGATCCATACTACGTTGTCAGGCTTTGTAAGAGCAATCATTTCATCGACCCAAGCGTTTACGTTAGGGTTCTTAGTTAGACTTGCCATAATTTTTAACTCCTTTCAAAATAAATACTCGCTTAAACGGAAGATGATTAAAAAAATCAAAATTCCCATAGATACCATTATACCTTATAACAATTTTTTTGTCAACAGCAGATTTGTTAAATTTTTAACGCTGTTTTGCAGGAAAACTTACATAAAAATGCAGTATAAGCCTCATATATTATAAGAAAATGCACAAAATATGCAGGATATGAATAAACACCGATCAAATCTTGCATAAAATGTGTGCCTTATTCATTTTCGCAAACACTGTTCAGAGCTTTTGGCAGACAGACAAAAATATTTTTCTACTCTTTGCACAATTCAGAGCAAAATAATATGATTTGTTTGTGCAATTTGGCTTCGGTGTACCATTTCAGGCTTTTCAAACGGTATTTACATTGTTATTGTGCACATTAAAAGCAGTTTTTATTATTGGCACACCAATAATAATGCACAAATGTACGGCTTCGGCTTTAAAATTTACGAAGTTTGCAAATGCTGTTTGGCGGAGTTATTATAATATTGTTCTTGAAATTAAATCCTGAATTTGTAGATTGCACGGAAGAATCTGCGTGTCGGAAAAGGTCCTGACCCGGTCGCTGTTGGCACATGATTTTCGGGATTAAGCAGTGCGGTCAGCAACATAAAATTTATGGAAAGAGGTTTTGCATATGACATCAGGCATTAAATCTGAAAGGAAACTCCGGCTTATTACCCTGACGGGACTGTTTGCGGCTGTCATTTACATTGTCACAGCTTTTATTCACATTCCTACCGGTCTCGGCTATACTCATCCGGGAGACGGGATCATTTATCTTGCGGCAAGTGTTCTTCCGACGCCCTATGCCGTTGCCGCTTCTGCAATCGGAGGAGCGCTTGCGGACGGATTATCAGGATTTGTGATCTGGATGCCGGCAACGATTGTGATAAAGGCGGTCACCGCTCTTTTCTTTTCGTCAAAACAGGAAAGGATAGTCTGCACAAGAAATATTGCCGCCATAATACCGTCGCTTGTACTGTGCGTTGCAGGCTACAGCCTTTACGAGGGAACCGTTATGACCCGGAACATATCTTTTGCCGCCATAGCTGCGGCTTTCGGCCAAACTCCGTTTTACTGCTTACAGGTTGCGATAAGCTCGGCGGTTTATATACTTCTTGGAGCGGCGCTTGATAAAATAAAGATCAAACGCATGATTTAAAGCTGATAAGCAGCGCGGTAACAAACCAATAAAAACGGGGCGAACACTGTTGCGTTCGCCCTGTTTTTATATAGCATTAATATTTGATTACTTTTTAATAGTTTATCCAGTTACCATATTCGTCGTAATAACCGCTGCTTCCGCTGACCCAGTTACCGTAAGCGTCGTAATATCCATCTTGGGAGCCGACATAGTTTCCGTATTGATCGTAGCCGTTCTCATCGACAACAGGCTCGGTGGAAGCTGAAACTGAGGAATCTCCGTAAACAGTTTGCTGAAGCAGCTGCATATTTGCGTCAAAATCTACGCTGAGCACCGACATTCCGTTTATATACTCGTTTGTAAAGGTGCCGTCTGCGGGGATTCTGAGCTCCTGTATATCGTAATTCATATAATCGAACGCATTTAGCAGCAGGGATGCGATCTCCCCGGACTCAAGATCGGTAGTAACATCCGGAAGAACGCTGTTAAGCAGTTTGTCAAGCTTTACAAGGCTGAGCTTTTTGGATTTATTTATCATTTCGGCAATTACCTTTCTCTGCCGCTCCGTACGCTCAAAATCGGCGTTTCCCACATATCTTAAACGGGCGTACCCAAGCGCCTGGTTTCCGTTAAGCAGAAGGTTTTCTCCGCCTTCGTAAAGATAATCGGTGCCCTTTGCGTTGCCGAGATATTTATTCTGCTCCGCCATAGGCTCCTGCATTCCTATTGCTTCGGCGTCCGAAACGGTGAGATTAAGACCGCCCACGGTATCTACTATGTCAATAAAAGAATAGAAATTAACTACCACGTACCTATCTATAGTAACTCCGAAATACTGCTCCAGAGTATTTTCAAGGCTTGTGGCTCCGCCGTAGTAATAAGCGGCGTTAAGACGGTTGGAATATCCTGCGTCAGGCAGATAAAGGTAAATATCCCGCATAAACGAGGTCATGGTGATAGTTTCAAGCTTGGAGTTTATTGAAATAAGCATCATTACGTCGGTATTTCCGCGGGTCTCCTCCTCGGTATCCCTGATATCTTCACCTATAAGCAGGACGTTATATACATCACTGTCGCTCATCAGAGCCGAAGCGCTTTTTTCAAGCTGGCTTTTAAGCTTTTCCTCCTCCGTCTGCTCGTTTATAGTATCTTCTTTAGTAGGGTCCACATCGCTGTAAACGGGTTTGTCGGGATTTATTCCTCCGTTGTCACGGTTGAACAGGGAAACATATCCTTCAAACTTTATCCATACAATCAGCGCCAGAATACACAGTAAAAGAAAAATGAAGCCCAGTATAACGCCCGCTTTTTTCTTTGCAGACCAGCTCCTGAAACCTCTCTTTGATTTTACGTTTTTTTTGCTTCCGACCGGATTTTTTTTCTTTGCTGAAGAATGTTTGGACGAAACGGAAGAACTGTTTTTTTGAGTTCCGGACTCTTTCATCGGAGCGGAACAGGCCGCCGCTTTTTTCAAGCTGACATCTGTCTTATCGGCGCCGGTATTTTCCCGAGTCTGATTCAAAGCATTTTTACGTTTATTTTTCTTGATAGCCATTACTGTTGAAATAAGCTCTTCAAGCTCTCCGTCGGAAGCGGTTTTATTTTCGGAATTTATATCGTTATTGGATGTTCTGTTGCTTTCTGACATAACAAACCTCGTTTCCGGTATTTTACTGGCAACCAATAAAAAAGCTTGACAGACCTCACTTGCGTATGTCATGGCTTTACAAGTTAAATTTGCCGCTTTTTAAGTGGTTATCAGCGTTAAGTTTCACTGTAAATAATTATTACTTCAGAATTAAAAAAGATTACAATTCGATTACACAGCATTTCCTTATAATTATATACTAAAATATCTTAAAATACAACACGCAAATATGACGAAAATCTTACATATTTTCATACGAATTTTATAATTATAAATAAAAAACGCCCGCTTTTTCACTGTTTTATCATAAATCTAATGAATATACGGTTTTAAATGCGCATATTGCATAGTTTTATTTTACCCCGGGATCTGATAATTAGCCGTTGCAATCCGGACGGGTATATGCTATAATTAAATATATATTTCGTGAAAGAGGTTGATCGTTTATGACAAACAGCTATGAAAGTCCTTTTTGTACCAGATACGCCAGCAAGGAAATGCAGTATATTTTTTCTGCGGATAAGAAATTCACAACCTGGAGAAAGCTCTGGGTGGCTTTGGCAAGAGCTGAAATGAAGCTTGGACTTCCCGTAACACAGGAGCAGGTGGACGAGCTTGAAGCCAACGTTGAAAATATAGATTATGCCGTTGCCGCAGAAAGAGAAAAGCTTGTGCGTCACGACGTTATGTCGCACGTTTATGCTTATGGACAAGTCTGCCCCAAGGCGGCGGGAATTATCCATCTCGGAGCGACGTCATGCTATGTAGGTGATAATACAGACGTAATAATCATGCGTGATGCTCTTCTGGTGGTAAAGAGAAAGCTTGTCAAGGTAATTGATCAGCTAGCAAAGTTTGCGGATAAATATAAATCACTTCCGTGTCTTGCCTATACTCATCTTCAGCCGGCACAGCTTACGACGGTGGGAAAGAGAGCTACGCTCTGGTGCAACGAACTGCTTATGGATCTTGAGGATCTGGATTTCAGACTTTCAAGGCTTAAGCTTTTAGGTTCCAAGGGAACGACCGGCACTCAGGCTTCATTTATGGAGCTTTTTGAGGGTGACAGCGAAAAGGTGAAGAAGCTGGAGCAGATGATCGCAGATGAAATGGGATTTGACGATGTAGTTCCCGTTTCGGGACAGACCTATTCAAGGAAAATGGATTATCAGGTGTGCTCGGTTCTTGCGGGGATAGCTCAGTCTGCAAGCAAGTTCTCCAACGATATCCGTATCCTCCAGTCTTTCAAGGAGATAGAAGAGCCGTTTGAAAAGAATCAGATAGGCTCATCGGCAATGGCATACAAGAGAAATCCTATGCGTGACGAAAGGATAACCTCTCTTGCCAGATACGTTATGTGCGACGTGCTCAACCCTGCGTTTACAGCCGGAACACAGTGGTTTGAGAGAACCCTTGACGATTCCGCAAACAAGAGGATATCCGTTGCGGAGGCTTTCCTTGGAGTTGACGCTATCCTTAATATAATGCTTAACGTTACCGACTCGGAAAACGGTCTGGTGGTATACGATAAGATAATCACACGCAGAGTAATGGCGGAGCTGCCGTTTATGGCCACGGAAAATATCATGATGGACGCAGTAAAGAAAGGCGGAAACCGTCAGGAGCTGCACGAGCGCATCCGCGAGTATTCCATGCAGGCAGGAAAGCGGGTAAAGCAGGAGGGGCTTGATAACAACCTGTGCGAGCTTATTCTTGCAGACCCGATGTTTATGATAACGAAGGAAGAAATGGACGCAATAATGAAGCCTGAGAACTTTATCGGCAGATGTCCGCAGCAGGTGGAGGAGTTCATTGAAAACTGCGTCAAGCCTGTAGTGGAGGCTAACGGCGTTTCGGACGATGTGGCTGAAATCAATGTGTGACAATGCCGACATCGGTTTTTAACAAAAATAATCGGGGAGAAAAGTACAATGAGCTTATTTGACAGGTTCAAGAAGAACAACAAGCAGGCTATGCCGGTAAAATCGGGAACGATCGAAAAAGAGCCGTCCTTTATTATGCTTATTCCAAAGGACGGCAGGCTGCCCGATGATCTTTCGCCGCTTATGGAGAAGCTGATTGCGCTGCCTTTTGTAAATGTCATCTCGAAAAAGCTTACCGATAACGGCGGTTTTGAGCTGGCGCTTGAATACAAGGGAGCAGAGTATAAATTCGGAGCGTATATCAGAGATTTTAAGCTGCCGGAGCTTTTCAGGATAGGACACGACTTTACCGACGTGGAAATCCGGGCGATGGAATCGGCAAGGCTTGGTCTTGAAAGCTATATGGTGTTTTCGGATAATAACTGCGAATCGTTTCATCTTCAGATAAAGCTTCTGTGTGCTATGATCGGAGAGCCTGCGGGAATCGTGGATTTCAGCGGAGAAAGAATGCTTTCCGGAAGGTGGGCTAAGCTTGCGGCTCAGTCGGAGATTCCCCCGTCGCCGGAATATCTGTACATCGTTCAGGCGGTGAGCGGTGATGAAAACGACGTATGGCTGCATACTCACGGACTTAACCGCTGCGGAGGCATAGAACTTGAAATACTTGATTCCGACAAGGAGTATTACAACGACCAGCTCTGTATACTTAACACTCTTGCGGGACGTATTGTTTCCGAAAGCGGATTTGCCGACGAATATGAGCCGGTTTATATCATGAGAATCTCAGCGGACACGGAAATAGTCGCTGCATGGATAAGCTGGGAAAAAGCAATTAAAATGTATCCGAGAAAGCTTCTGGGAGGGATTGAGGACAGACGGGAAAGCCATAACGTAAATACAGGAGCCGTCTATCTGTACAAAAGCGAAGAGGACTTCCGGATAAAAAAGCTTTCCCCTGTAAGCATCTACAACAGCCAGCTGAGAGAAAATCCTATACTTATGATCACAACTGAGGAAACCGAGCGTATGCGCTGCCTGGCATTAGAACGGCTGGATTATATGATAAAGCTGTTTGAAGACAGAGAAAAATTTGAGAATTTCGGAGTCCTTGTCAAGGTGGGTCTTGAGGTAGACGAGGAATACAAAAGCGGAGATATGAAGGAACATATCTGGTTTGAGATCAGAAAGATTGTTCCTCAGGAAGAAACATTTTCAGCCGAGCTTACTCAGGAACCGTATTATGTAAAGGCTCTTAAGCCGGGTGATATTAGAGAGTGCCGCTTTGACGAGATAACAGACTGGATTGTTTTTGCAGACGGCGAAAGAATAACGCCGGACAGTGTTTATAAGCTTATAAAATAACGAAAGGATCTGATAATAATGAAAATCGAAACACAGCTGCTCCATGAGGGCTATACTCCCAAGAACGGCGAACCCAGAGTTGTACCTATAGTACAGAGCACTACATATGTTTACGACTCGACCGACGATGTTGCCGCCGTATTTGACGACCCTACAAAAAGCCTTATCTATTCAAGATTCGAGAACCCGACGACTGACGCTGTTGAAAAGAAAATAGCCGCTCTCGAGGGTGGAGTTGCCGCGATGTGCACCTCTTCGGGACAGGCTGCTACTCTCTGTTCTATACTTAATATCTGTCAGGCGGGCGACAGCTTTGTGGCTTCCTCTTCAATTTACGGAGGAACAATAAATCTTTTTGCTGTGACTTTTGCAAAAATGGGGATAGAGTGTATTTTTGTAGACGTTGACGCCTCCGAAGAAGAGCTTATGGCAGCGTTCAAGCCTAATACAAAAGCTATGTTCGGAGAAACTATAGCAAATCCCGCTCTTACCGTACTGGATATAGAAAAATGGGCAAAGGTCGCTCATGCAAACGGAGTTCCGCTGATTATAGATAATACCTTTGCAACTCCTTACCTCTGCCGTCCTATCGAGTGGGGTGCGGATATAGTAATGCATTCCACTTCAAAGTATCTCGACGGTCATGCCGTTCAGGTCGGCGGAGTTATAGTGGACAGCGGAAAATTTGACTGGACAAACGGAAAATTCCCCTGTATGACAGAGCCGGATGAAAGCTATCACGGAATCGTCTATACTGAAAAATATTCTTTTGCTCCGTATATTGTAAAAGCAAGAATGCAGTTGATGAGAGATTTCGGATGCTATCCTGCGGCAAACTCGTCGTTCCTGCTTAATCTGGGAATCGAAACGCTGGCTGTAAGAATGGATCGCTACTGTGAAAACGCTGTAAAGGCGGCAAAATTTATTCAGTCTACGGGAAAGGCAGAATCGGTTTCCTATCCGGGACTTGAAGGCGATAAATATTACAGTCTTGCGCAGAAGTACCTTCCCAAGGGTGCAAGCGGCGTAATTTCCTTCTCCGTCAAGGGAGGACGGGACGCTGCGGTCGAGTTTATGGACAGCTTAAAGCTTGCCTCAAACGAGGTTCATGTTGCCGACATCCGTACCTGCGTACTTCATCCTGCTTCGGCTACTCACCGTCAGCTTACCGACGAACAGCTTGCGGCAGCAGGAATAGACGGAGGTCTTATCAGATTTTCGGTAGGTCTTGAAAATATAGACGATATTATTGACGATCTCAGACAGGCTTTTGAAGCTGTTGATAACTGATGAACGGATTATATGTCATAAGCTAGAGGTTGGAAATAAAATATCCCCCTCCGCCGCAGGCGGAGGGGGATATTTTATTTATCAGTGCTTTGGTTTATTTAACCGGTTACTGACCTCCGTTTTCCTCAAGGAATTTTTCTGTATCCAACGGATAGTTTTTCAGATCCGGCAGTTCGTCCAAGGTAAGAACTCTTTCGCTGTTGTAAATTTTATTCCACATTTCAAGAGATGTATATTCGCCCGAAAGCTGCATATCCTTCAGAGTAAACTCACCGTTCCAGGTTGAGAACCACGCCCAGCGGGAACCGTCGTTGAATGCCGCGTCGGGATCAAACAGAGAACCGTTTTCAGTCATTGCAATGATCTTATTGGTGTCGGTAACTGTTTTCATAAGATCATAGGTATCCTTCTGGGATGAGGTGTCATGAGGCTCGGGATACAGGTCGTAGCCGATTATGTCAACATACTCGTCGCCGGGATAATAGGTAGGATCCTGTCCGTTCCATACCCAGATAAGATTGTTGATGTTATGAACATTTGTAAGTCTGTCGTACATAAGCTTCCACAGTTCTATGTAAGCGTCGGCTCCGGAAGAACCCCACCAGAACCAGGGATTCTTCCACTTAGGATCTCCGCCGCCCTCATGCAGAGGTCTCCACAGGATCGGAACGTGATTGTCGTCAAGCTCCATCAGTATTTCCGCTATAGCGTCGATATCTCTTATCAGATAATCGTAGCCTTCAGGATCTGATCCGTCGAGCGCAGCGGCAAGATTAAAGTTGGTATACTCGGAATAAAAGCCTTCCCACCATGCTCCGCCGTTATAGTTCAGATACGGTTCGGGAGCGTTCCAGTGCCAGCACATAGATACTATTCCGCCCTGGTTGTTCCACCAGTCGATAGCCTGAAGCGGAACCATATCTCCGCCGCCTGAACCGTTTGCCACACGGCTGGGAGAAGATTCGATCAGGTCAAGTCCCAGGATAGCGGGAGTTTTGCCTGTGTTCTTTAATATTTCCCTGAATTCACGGCTTTCCGCACCCTGGTTGTCTGAGGAATACTGTCCGGAAATAGTATATTTTCCGTAAACGTCAGTCAGGAAGTTGTAAAGACGTCTTGTTTCCTCAGAAGCGTTGGGGTTGCAGAGCGTATTGCTTACTTCATACTGGGATAGGTCAAGATCCTCAGCGGGAGTAATCACAAACTTGTCGATATAGCACAGACCGTCAGACGCTTTAAAGCCGATTTTATGCGTTCCTTCGGGAATAAGGACATTTGAAGCCACATTTTCACCGAACTGGTCTGTGTTTGTTTTAAATGACGTAAGCGACGCACCGTCTACGGTAATAAGATTGGAAACGCCTTCCTTATCAGCGGCAGAAGTAATTGTAATATCATAGCTTCCTCCGCCTTCAAACTCGATCTCAAACTCAACGCAATCGCCTTCACCGGCAATGGAAACAAAGCCGTCGCCGCTGTAGTCGCCGACAAAATTCTGGTTGAGAACCGCTGCGCTGCCCGAGAGCTCGCCTGTTTCCGCTTCTGATTCATATCTGAAATCTGCGGGAGCATTGTTCTCGTTCTGAACGTCTGACAAATCAAGATCTCCCAGGGTTTCCACTACGGGAGCGGTGGTAATTACTTTTCTTGTAGTTGTTGTTTCTCCTGTCGACTCGTCGCCGGATGAATCACCTTTTGAACAGCCTGCCATTGCCGCGGTAAACGCCGCTGCTGTGATAAAAGACAAGGCTCTTTTTGCATATAGATACATTTTAAGCTTTCTCCTTATAGTTTATAGTTTAACTGTTTGGTTTTTGCAGTTGCTCCGAACTGCTGCTGAAATACATTTTATACTCACTTTTTAGCGTTGTCAATAGCTTTTATCGGGTTTTACAATCAGTTCAAAACTGGAAACGTTTTCTCCTTCGGCTTAAACGATTGCGTAAATTTTTCGCTTTTAGTGGCTATTTTCTAAGTATTTTTTTATATACCCATTTGGTAAATCCTGACGGAAGTATAAATAGTCCCAGTTGTATTGCGCACGGGATTATCATATCTGCAAACGAAGAGAATCCGGATTTATGAATAATGCGTCTTACATTTATAAAGCCTTTTGTCTGTTTCCAGCTTCCGCGTTTTTTAAAATCTTCATCGGATATCCTGTATCTGACCAATGGTTCCGGGATATTCTGGCCTACTGCTCCGTTCTGCAGCATTCTGACAATAAATTCATAGTCCTCGCATAATTTTATGTCTGAATAACCGCCGACACTTTCTGCCGCCGATTTTTTAAAGGCGATAGTTTGCCGGTTAAAAGGATTGCGGCGTCTGGCATATTTTAATATCTGGTCGTGTTTGACGGGCATTTTCTTTACGCTCACCGTTTCTCCCGTTTCACTGTTGAATTCTTCAACAAAGGTTCCCACTATATCCAGTTCAGGATGCGTTGCAAACAGAATTATCTGCTTTGCACAGCGGTCAGGCAAGGAAATATCATCCGAATCCATTTTCACTATTATAGGACAGGAACAGGCGTTGATCCCGGCATTATTAGCCATTCCGACTCCTACGTTCTCATCTATTCTTATGATCTTTATTATATCCCTGAACTCGCTCTGAAAGGATTTTGCAATAATATTAAGTTCGCAGGTCAGCTTTCCGTCGCACACAAGCACAAGCTCATCGGGCGGATACGTCTGCATAAGCATGCTTTCCAGGCTCTCGTTGAGATTTGCGGGAAGTTCCTTATCGTATACCGTCATAAGAACGCTATACGGCGGAAGCCGGTATTTTTTTCTCACGGTTCTGATATATATCACCCCTTTGGGATGCAAAATCGCTATTCTTACTAATAAGTATAGCAGATGTTCATAATTTTGTCAATTATTTTTTACCGCATTTTGAGTTTATTTATAATAGTATACCCCACATCTTGATTTTTAGAAAAAATTGTATATATTTATTACATAATTTTCAAAAAACATTTGTAATAGGTATTGGATACAATATACTGTTTTAGTTGTTAATTAATTGTAATTGACGAACAGCACTTGATTCTCCTACAAATCTATGTTATACTGTATATCGACAAAGTTATTATGAAAAATATCCGTTGACAAAGGATATTTTCCGGTAAAAATGAAAGGAGAGCGAAACGGTAGTGAAAAACAAAGAGCAGTTTAAAAGAATACTGATTTTTCTTTCCGGCTTGATTATTGTGGCGGCATTTTCAAAAGCGTTCGCTCATGTATGGTATGAGTATTACAACAGCAAGATGCTTGACCCTTTCTGGAGAAGAGGAAACATACTGCTGATTTTGATATACGCTTTGGTGTATGTGCTTGTGACAAGAAGCGTAAGCGGATTTAAGGTATCATATCTGAAAACCGGAGCTTTATTTGGCTCGCAGATCCTTGGAATTATGGTCACAAACGTCATAACCTATGTTCAGATAAGCCTTATCGGACGCGGACGTCTGGATGTTGTGCCAATGCTGATGCTTACGGCAGTTGAATTGGTCCTGGCGTTTGTGTGGAGCTTTTGCTTTAACAAGCTGTTTACAAGGATATATCCGCCGAGGAAGATGATCATAGTTTACGGAAATGCGAACGCCAGGGATCTTGTGCAGAAAATGAGCAACCGTCAGGATAAATATCTGATCTGTTCGTCCATAAGCTGCGATGAAGACATAGAAGTGATAAAGGAACAGATATTGAAATACGAGGCGGTTATAATCTCGGACGTGCCGAGTGAACTCAGGAACAAGCTTTTAAAATTTACGCTTGATCGGTCAATCAGAACCTACATAAATCCCAAGCTTTCGGATATAATCATCAGAGGGGCGGAGGAGTTTCATCTTTTTGATACACCGCTGCTGCTCAGCAGAAATGACGGTCTTACTTTTGAACAGGCGTTTGCAAAACGTTTTGTAGATTTGTTGCTGGCGGTTATCGCTTTTGTAATAGCGTCGCCGTTTATGCTGATAACAGCTATTGCCATCAAGCTTTACGACCGTGGGCCGGTGCTTTATTCGCAGGAAAGGCTCACTATAAAAGGAAAAGTATTTAAAGTGTACAAATTTCGCAGCATGATAGTAGACGCCGAAAAGGACGGAGTGGCAAGACTTGCAGGGAAGCAGGACGACCGGATCACTCCCGTCGGCAAGATAATAAGAAAAATACGCTTTGATGAGTTGCCCCAGCTTTTAAATATTCTCAAAGGAGATATGTCCTTTGTAGGACCTCGTCCGGAGCGTCCGGAGCTTGCGGAAAAATACGAGGAAACAATGCCGGAATTCCGCTACAGACTTAAAGTAAAAGCAGGACTTACAGGTTACGCTCAGGTTATGGGAAAATATAATACAACGCCGTACGATAAGCTTAAGCTTGATCTTATGTACATTGAACAGCAGTCCATGCTGCTCGACCTGAAAATAATACTTATGACGATAAAGACCTGCTTTGTTCCCGAAGCTACAGAAGGCGTTTCAAATTCAGAGATGCTGGAAACCCGCCGTCAGGAGCATCCTCAGCGTGCGAAGGAGGAGCTTGATAAAATCCTCAAGCCTTAGCTTGCAAAACGGCTGATATAATTTACAAGCTGTTCGTTTCAGAAGCAACAACGGACAGTTTGTTTTTCAGGGAAATTTTTGTTTATTGCCGCCGGCATCCGGCCAATGCCTCTATTGGCGGATTATTAAAAAAGCAGGAGATAAAAATGAGCATCCAATTAAAAAGAGCAGATAAAAAAACGTCAGATTATCGTAAAATAAAAAGGCTGTATAAAAAAGCTTTCCCGGCGGAAGAAAGAGCGCCGTTCTTTCTTCTGTCAGTAAAAGCAAAGAAGGATTGCGCTGACTTCTGGGCGCTTTACGACGACAAGAAGTGGATCGGATTGATGTATGTAGTAAACTATGCAGACATATCCTATATTTTCTATTTTGCAGTTTCCGAATCGGAAAGAGGAAGAGGATACGGAAGCGAAGCTCTGAAAGCGGCAAAAGCCAGATATAAGGGGCGTAAGCTGTTTCTTGCCATCGAGCAGCTGGATAAGAATGCGGAGAATTACAGCGAGCGTGTCAAGCGCAAGCAGTTTTACCAAAGAAACGGTTTTGAAGAACTGAATCAGAAGCTCAGGGAAGCAACTGTGGTTTATGAGCTGCTGGGCATAGGTGGTGCGATAGAAGCGAAAGAATACGACCGCATGATGAAGGAGTATCTTGGAAGAATATTAAGCAAGCTTGCAGTAATGAAAATTATAGAGTAATAAGCTGTTAAGCGATTTTACGGTATAATATAAAATCTCCGGCTCGAACCTAAGCCGGAGATTTTGTTGTATTGCCTTGATGATATTCAGGCATTGGTGAGTTGTGGTCAATATCTGTTACCCCGTTTTCATCAAGAGCCGATTGGTGCAATGTAATGTTATCGAAGGATTTCTTTCCAGCATATACATCGGCTGATAACAAGGCAGAAACCATAGAACCGTTTACGGAAACATCATCACATTGTACTATTATTTTTGATTGCGAATGGTTCTGTCAAATAAAAACCGCCTGCCTACGGGGTTTAACGTAGATAGGCGGTTTTTGTTTGTGTAGCGACTATAAAATAGATATTTGCTCAGCGGGCACAAAAATATCCGCTACCACAAAGTAGTAACGGATATTGCCCCGTCCGGGCTAGGACTGGCGCGGATTGAGAGATTTGAACTCTCGCGCCCCTTTCGAGACCTACTCCCTTAGCAGGGGAGCCCCTTCACCACTTGGGTAAATCCGCAAAACGTATGTATAATAAAACAGCGGAAAAGCTCCGCAAAATAAAAATTGGCGGACAGGGTGGGATTCGAACCCACGGTACGTTGCCGTATCACCGGTTTTCAAGACCGGCTCCTTAAACCACTCGGACACCTGTCCAGATAACTTGCAAGCCTGATAAAAATACTTACTCTTTTACCTGCGACTTTAATATTCTAGCATATTTTTTATTGCTTGTCAAGTGCTTTTTTTAAAATTATCATCGCTGTTTGTAGTGCTACAATAGATATTGGACAAAATTAAGAAAAA